>JQIA01000639.1_pt1 | contig 18257 bp, 12 predicted proteins | sample 811431 | NCBI WGS metagenome assembly JQIA01 (sample SAMN02998118, study PRJNA258478) | marine sediment metagenome | biome: marine; feature: seafloor; material: sediment; isolation source: oil-polluted sediment collected from 3 locations (0.5 km, 0.7 km and 0.9 km)... | place: USA: Gulf of Mexico ...
TCTTTCTGCAAGTTATTATAATGAATCAATCCTGAGCTTGAATAATCTGTGGGTAGACTTGGCAGGGCAATGAATGTACGTTGATCAAACCCAAGTGGAATGCTGAATAATTCAGGATTAATTTCACTGCCGGGAATGAGCACAATTGGAAACCAGTTTATTTCTTCGGCCACATTAAAAAAGATAGCTTGCATTGATTTTGAGATGAGTAAGTAGACTGAATTTACTTTATTATTTTTTTGCTGTATTAATTTTGATTTTAATGATTGTTTTGATGTTGACGGATCAATTGTAATAACACCAGCCCTTGGCGTATTTTGGTTTCTTTTCGAAAATATCTGAGCTAAGGCACTAAACCCGGCAGTGTTCTCTAGCAATGCTATACTCGTAGCTGTCGATTTTAGTTGGTGCGTTTTTTCGACAAATGATTGCAGAGCCAGTGTTTGACGACTTTTTCCTGATAATAAGTAGAATATATACCGATTGAGTGGAAACGCAAGGTGCGGCGTGGCGGATAGCGCGCCAATCACCGGTACGCCTGTGCGGTCGGTATAATCATTCATTAGTGCTTCTATACCTTGTAGGTTACTGGCTACAAAGGCAAAAACATTACCGTGCCGCAGTTTTTTTTCGAACGCATCTAGCTCTTCCTTGCTATTGTTAGGCGGCGATGTAATAAATAACAATTTAATGTGACGCTGATAAATTCCGCCTTGCTGATTTAAATTACTGAAATAGGCGCTGATAACTTCTTTTATGGCGTGCGATTTTATTTTGTTATTACCAGGAAGAATAACTCCGATGCTTATAGATGTTTCGCTAATCCCGCTTGCTCTGTAAGTTCCGAGTTCAGCTAAATACGCGACCAGATCACTCATATCCTGATGATTAAGCTGATACCGTGGCATGGAATTACTTAGTGACTGACCGCCTGATCCGACACCCATGCTGATAGCTTTTTTTATGCTACGCTGATTGTATGGTGGGTGACTTTCCGCACTAGCTTTACTTGGCCCGTAAGCTTTTGTTAAATTTGACCAGCGGATATCGCTAGGCTTGATACCGCCTTCATGAATACCCTCGCCATTATATTGATGGCAATTAACGCAGGGTAACAAGCTTGCAGGTAGCTGTCCGACGGTGTTGTTAAGATAAGCCATAATCTCTTTGCCCGACGCGCTTTTTCCCAGTAAATATATTCTCTGGCCTCGACGTTGTTGTTGCGACATATCTTGCTCAGATATCGCATACTCAGAAAAACACAAACAGTAACTGTAGAGTAATATGAATAATAAATAGCATATCTTAGTCAAATAGCTATGCCGGAAATTAATCAAGTACGGCAACAGGAGCTTCATCGTTTAACACAATGCTTATAAGTTCATCTAAGGCCTCAGGCGGTGCGAGTAGAAATGCTTTTTTCCAAAGCCCTGTAGATTCATTACCTATGATCATCGTATTTTTATGCGATTCTATATCGGCAACATAGAGGCCTAGTTTTTTCAGAACTAGATCAACATTACCTTGTGAACCGGACATTAACTGCCAGCCAGGGCCAGCATTAAGCTCATCAGCATAGGCCTGGAGCTTGAGGGGGCTATCAATAGCCGGATCAAGAGAGATTGAGAGTATGAACAACTCCTTACCCATGTTGTCACTGAAGCGCTGTTGTATTCCAGCCATCTGTCGCATGGATACAGGGCAGCTACTTTTGCAGGAGGTGAAAAAAGAATGGATAATGACGACCTTATCCTTGATCAGGTCAGTATATAGTTGCAGTGATTCACCTTTGTGCGTGACCAGCATGACATCTGTAAAATACTTATTCGCCGGACTTTGCGGGGTCTCAGGCATCGACAAGTCCCCCGATAAGGCCCGGTGTGCGCCTAACAGAGCTAGACATACGAAGCCCAAAACGACTAGCTTAGCAGTCAATATTCTTATATTACTGGTTATATCCATCAGTCGCCTCAACCCTTGAATATTTGATGGGAATTGTGCTCGTTTAACGGTCTCTATTTAAAGCTCGGGTAGTGGAAAGAGCCTAAAGAAATTGACTCACCAATTGTACGAGTTTTTTTGATGAGCCAATTCCAGATACACGAATCCATTGATTTTTTTTAGCACTGCCAACAAGTGTGATTGGCGTGTGCCCCTCGGGATCCGCAGTAAATATACCAGCAGCTTTCAATAACTTATCCACCTCTGATTGATGGCCTGTTAACAGTGTCCAGCCAGTACCGCCGTCGAACTTCTTTTTCCATGATGCTAGTCGTTGCGGAGTGTCAACACCAGGGTCAATGCTGATAGATATAAGTACAATATTCTCGGCAATGTCTTCAGCGCTGAACGTATCCCTTAAGGATTTTTGTAAGCGAGAAAACTGAAAACCCATGAGAGGACAGACAGTTGTACAGGTTGTAAAAATTGTGTTGATGACGACGACTTTATTGTTAATCAGCTCATCAAATACGGCAATCGTCTGACCTTCTTCATTGACTAGCGTTACGTTCGGAAAGTGTATAGCGACGTACTCGGATATTTGTTTTTTCTCTGTGATAGCCTGCGTAGGCATTATATGCTTACCGTGATCCATCATTGCAGTGCTACTGGCTGGTGTGCCAGAAATTCCTGGGGCCGAATGAATGAGAATAAACAAGAAAACCATGAGTGGTATTATTCTTTGTAGTACTGTGATGTTGACGACGATAGAATGAATACTCTTCATTAAAATATTCTCATTTCATACATGGTTATGACCACTGAAAAAATCGTAGCAGAATTATTGAAGAATTGATATTACCATTTATTACACGGATGGCTGATTAATCTTTGTATCCGGAAAATGTGTAATATGCGGTAATATTCCTATTGTTATATCTATTTTATAATGTGTTAAATTACATCTATAGCATTCTACTGATGAACACACTGCCAAGTAACGCTATATATTCATTGCCTTCAAGCCTTGCCCAGTGTTTATCGCAAGCGGCGGAAACTTTGCCTGAATATAGCAATCAAGACTACTATGATCTGGATTTGCAGTTACACATCCACAACTTTTTCCGTAGTGTGTCTCATGGCAAGTTTGATGAATTGAGCAGCGATCTAAGCATGCTGATTAAAAAGCCACCATTTAGCGTGCTAGTAAGAGGCGTAGATTTTGATCAACACCACCGCCAATTTGTTGCTATAAATCGCATTTTTGGAAGCATGGTTGCTATTCCTTATAACAAAAACAATCCCAGGGCGCAGTTGATTCACTATCTTGAGCCGCATACTGACAGGAACATTATTGGGCGCAATAGCTCTTCGCTCTTGAAAGTGAGTGAAAAACTACATGTTGACGGGGCTGATCGACCGGCGGGCTTGAGCTTTGTGTCAATGCAGTGCGTGCGAGCAGATAGCCAGCAAGGAAAATCACAAATACTGGACATGGCAGGGCTTCGTGCTTGCTTGAAGGAGGCCAGCATGGGTCAGAATACAATCGAAATTCTAGAGACACAATCAATTCCGTGGAAAGCTCATCATTCTCTTGGCGGAGGTGTTTTCTGGGAGCCAATATTACAGGGCGATTGCATTCGCTGGAATCGCGACATAATTGACTCTTCGTTAAGTGCCGAGAATGCACCGTTATCTGAAGCCACATATGAGGCGCTTGATAGTCTTGAGTTAGCATTGATAGAAAATACTCGGCATGTCATGGAGCTTAACTTGCAGCCAGGAGATTTGTTACTTATCGATAACCGCCGTTGCTTGCACTCTAGATCTCCCATTACTGACCCCAACTCCCAGCGGCTGATGCTGCGTAGCTGGATTGAATAGCGACTTAGTATATGCGTATATTTATTCAATCAGAACATATTTACCCTGCGCGTGACGGGGGCCCCGGTGGTGGCCGCGTTTTTGATAATCTAGCGCTGGGGCTTGTCGCCTTAGGGCATGAAGTTATATATTATTTAAAGGACAACCCCACTCAACCTTTACCAGTAGGCGTTACACACACTAAACATCCCGTTTGGGATGCGGAAATTTATCATATACGCAGCGATTCCAATTTAGCAGAAGAGCTGATCAGAAGAAAACTACCCTGGGTTGCCACTTGTCATACAGACCCTGCTGTGTGGGGTCTTCCTCGAAGTGTTGCTCGTCGTAACTGGATATCGGTTTCTAGGACATTGGCAGAGTGCTTCAATAGCGATCGTTATGTTTTAAACGGAATAGACCCTTCAGAATTACTTTTTAAAGATAAAAAAGCAGACTATCTACTGTTTGTTTGTGCATTGCGACTAGCGTGGAGAAAAGGCTTAAGTGAAGCCATTTCACTGGCCAAAAGTACTGGCAGACATCTATATGTTGCGGGCTCTGACACCGATATTAATTTGCATGAAATGGTTAAACAAGAAACCGAACAATCCGGTATGACCTTTCTTGGTGAAATTTCTGGTCATAAAAAAGCCACTCTTTTCGCCAATGCCAGCGCGCTACTCTTCCCGACAAAAATCAATGAATCCTTCGGACTGGTATTGGCAGAGGCGATGATGTCCGGCACACCGGTTATATGTAGCTCGAAAGGAGCATGCACAGAACTTGTTACTCCATGTGTGGGCTTTATTTGTCGTACGCGCGAAGAATATTTACGCTCTATTGAGAGTTCCAAAAACATTCTTCCACGCCAATGCCGTTCTTATGCAATGGAAAATTTTCATTATTTACGAATGGCTAAAGATTACGTAAAGGAATACCAAAAGGAACTAAACTTTCATAAGGAGTGACATTATGCCTAGTGGTATGTTCAGTTCATCTAAGACCTGTTGTGGCAACCTAACTACCCCGGGTCTAGCCATTGATTTTGATCTATATGTGAATTATTCCGATGTAAAAACCACTGAAGATCAGTTGCGTATTGAAGATGCCATGAAGTATGTTTTGCCAACAGAAAGTCGGATTTTACATGTAGGAATCGGCAACTCGCAGCTGGCAAAGAAAATGTGCTCCATGGGTCATTTTGTAGAGGGGTTGACGGTAAGCAAGAGTGAGCTGATATACGCAAAGTCTCTAAATCTAAAAAATTACAAGGCAAGTATTATAAATAAATACCATCGGGATTTCACAAACAATATTGAACCTGATAGCTTTGATGTTGTTGTTGATAATAATTTGGCTTCATTTGCCTGTTGCCAATATCACTTTTATACCATGATCGATAATTACCTATCATGCTTAAAGTTCGGTGGTGCAATATTAACGGATCAACGGGGAATGGATTGGGCTTTACTGGATCCTGGTTTTATTATCAGTTTTGAGCAATTAAAAAATATTCTATGTTCTCATTCAGTTGACGTACAGATGGTGACGGAGATGGTATATTCCATTGTTAAAATCAAACCATATGACGACAAGAATAATACAAGCTTTCGTGTACACACAAAACGAAATGTAAATGGAAAAATCATTGTCAAGTCATTCACTCCGTCAACTTGAATCACCCCAATGCTCAGGATTGATGGGGCATTGTTAAATGCTTGCCACCTTATTCAGGTCAACACTAAGCATCAACTCTGAATTAATTATCACCATCAGCAAATAAGAGTGTACTTAAGGTCGCTAAAAAATCGCGTGTCGATTTTTTATAATCTCGATAGCATTTCAGCTTAACGACAAGGGTGTAAGGGGCCGGCGGTCTACCGCTAAAACACCTGATTTTCTTTTGACATCATCCCTATTTTCCACCGCCAGGAAATAACATGCCCGATATCACCGTAAAACAACAGCCTTGCCTGAACACCTACTGCGGGCCAGGGCCTTTGAGCGTGTCAACTGACACCCCACCCACCTCGTAGCAAACCCCTGCCACCGGGCATTACGACGCTTACGATACCCTAAGGCACTCTCTCAACAAATAGCGATGAAAGGCCCCTCCGGTTTTCTTGCCCGATATATCCATTGGTAGATCGCCTGGTCGCTGATACTTTATCGACCACTCTCCAAGGCAATCCGACCGGCAATAACCGCTGGCGACCAATCGCGCGCTAACTGCCCAATGCTTCGCAGCCATAGTACCGGGTTGAACCGTGCCGCCTTATCTGCTGAACGACGGATCTTTATCGCCGATTTATGTGAGACCTCAGCGTTGTAACGCCCAGCCTTACAGCGCTCAAGCCCCCGATTGATCGTTGATCTATGACAGCCAATTTGCAGCGCTATATCGGTTTGCGAAAGACCGGCTTCTTCACAGACTTGTATCTGACATTGTTGCAGCTGGGTCAGCTGTCGGTAGGGCCTCATCACCATCGCTCGAACTGGCTTTGCTTAGTGCTGCCAATGCTAACTGCAGCTGACCCCTCTATCATTCCAGCGTTGCAGTTATTATCTGAATTCAGCGGTTAATAGATATTGAGCAGTGACACAATTATTTTTACACCTCCTATCCAGCAACCTCCCCGCCACCGACAATCATCACTAACATTCTATATCAGACAATGGACCCCAACTGTGACTGCCGTAACCACAGTCGCCACTCCTCCAGGCGATCTCTAATGCGCCCATCGACGTTAGCCGACCCCATTTTCTTAGCCGCTGCGCTAGCCTCGGCAGGTTTCTGAAACTGCGCAGATAAATAGACTCTCTCTATATCGTCGATAAACTCAGTGGCTCTTGCTCTAGCCACCGCCCCCCCCCCACAGACAGACATCATAACATCACCATAGTGCGAGCCAGCGACATGGGTAAAGTGCTCTTCGGCCGTAATAATGCCTTGTATTGACTGACTACCATAGAGAGAGGCAATCACAGCTCGCTTAGCAGTAAGCTCCGCCTCCGTTAGCGACAAATCAATGTCAGCAGCAAGGGGGCCAGAAACACACCAAGTGTCCGAGCCAAAACACGATAACACTGCCATAAACACATCCAGGTGATGGCGGTGGCCATACTCCCCAAGCGGACCATGAGTAAATACAGGCACGCCTTTTTGATGCTTCAGCTGTTTTAGTTTGACCAGTAATGCCTTAGCCTGCAGTGGCTTGCGCAGACAATCTTCTAACTGCAGATTGATCAATTCGCCACCTAAATATACTGCCGATCTCGCTAATTCAGCCAGTCTTATTGCCTCCTCGCCTTCACGCGTAAACCGCCCAGTAACACAAATGAGATTAAGTCTCCGAGGCTTTAAGTATTGTAATAATTGATAAAAATACAATAGCTCATCGTCGGGGTGCGCAAACACAACTGTGATTTCATCGACATCTGGTTGTAATACTGGGTTTTTCATGGCCGACTCTGGTAATTATATGGTTAGCTGCACTACATTGACGACGGGAACATTTAAACGTGTTGGACTGAGGCTCTCGATGCAAATATTAGCTTCTTTTATCATCTTCTGTAACAGCGGGTTTAAATGCTCTACTGCTGGCCAAGTATCTTGGTGATCCGGATGTGGATTTACATCGCCATCGAAATATTCCGCACCGGTCAAATCAACACCACATAAAAGTATCTCTTTCGCGCCACAATGATAGGCCAGCTGTATTGCGCAGGCTGAAACTGTAGCTCCATAGCGAATACAACGGGTCAGAGGAAGAATCTGCGAACTATCTAATGAAGGCTCTTTGGGCTCATAGGTGTACAGACAATGACCTGCATGACTTTTTTCACTTTCTTTATAGGCAGAATATGAGAATACACGCAGCCCCTGAAAACTATTGGAGGCACGTTCGAACCAGGGTTGCGCGGCATGGTTCATCATCCACAACTGTGCCTTTAACCCCCTTATTAATACTGCTTTACTCACCACAATCACAAAGTAATCGCTTGGAATATACTTGTAGAACGGTTTTCCAGCCGGCCCAGGTGCGACTACGCATACCTTTTTAGGGAGCTGTAATCCGGACTCAAATACCGATTGCATCGTTTACACCAGCCTCGGCTCTATCACCTCGCGACCACCACGGTGACACAAGCGATAGGATTTCTCCAGCAGCGGACGAGCTCCAATGCCTGGTTTTTTTGCGATAGAAATAACGCTATCCGTTATTTTTTTTACTTCGATGGGCAAACGCTCCTGAAAGTCCAATAACCGCTGATAATTCAATACAAAATCCGGATCACAGCAAGACCAACCAAGCCCTAACTCATCCGTCAAGATACAACCCCCTGGTTTTAATGCCCACAAATAGTTATCCAGCATTAAGTAAAAGTGATATCGGCAACAGGCAAATGATGCCGGATTATTATCAACAATGTAGTCATATTTATTTTTTATCTGCAATACAAACTCGCGACTGTGCTTGGAGAACTGATAGACATTATAATTTAAAATACATTTATCACTGGCAACAAAATATTCATTATCACTGACCGTAATTCCGTCAATTAGATTAACACTTTTGTACAGATAGCCAGCTAATTGCGAACTCCCAACACCAACATGCAAAATATTACTTTTGATGTCGACGCAGCCCTTCAAATACTCTACAATTCTTTTCTGGTCTTCCGTCTGCTCTCTACTTGAATAATCTATATAACAATCTGCCTCACCCCCGATACCGGGATCCGACCAATACTTACAGACTTCCCATACGTCGCCATCAAATGCCATAACCATCAACCTCAGCTATTTTTAATTATCTATTTATCCGTATCGATATACAAACGAATAAGATGCCTCTTGCTGACCTCAGATATCGCCTCTCTACCGTGTAACATACGCTGATTATCTATAAATACTGACTGCCCAGGCGACAACAATATATTAGTGGCGGCACATGCCTTTTGGCGATCAACAAATTCTTTAAGCTTTTCTATAAGACTATCTTCGTATTGCCCTCTTGACTCTGGAAAAAACCATGGCGCGTAATATATATTATATCGTTCACTTTTTTTTTCGACAATTGAATTCAAACCAGAGAACTCTTTGCCGACCCCATTCTTCCTGTCGGTATAGGTGATTTTTATACGAGCTAATCGCGCCAATTCGTCTTCAGAAAACCACCCAGCTATTGACAACGTATCGACGATAGTTAGATGGCCAGACTCTTCATCTTGCCGCACGCAGTGAAATCCAATAATATTGACTGTCGGTCTATCCGTATGCAAGGCCAGCGCCTGCGCCCGCAATGAACTGGGGCGATTGTTTTTAATATTGCCAGATATTCGTGTTTTTTTATTCATCGAATCTAATTCTTTATTAATCTTAATATCACTTCGCAATTTTATTTTCCCTAATGCTGCACCTATGTCTTCAAATTGCTCGGCGCAGTGCTTGCTCTCTATATAGGCAAAGCCATTTTTCTCAATATTATCCCGTAATTTTGGTAAAAATCGATCACTATCATCAATACTCACCGTTAATTCCGCTGTCATTTCCCAACCTGCTTTCAGCACTATCCAACCTCCGACATCAGCTCACTTTGATATAAATTTTGCAACCGCTCTACCATCGTGGTTATGTCGAATTTCTGGCTGGACAAATGATAACCGCGCTTAATCAAACGTGAATTCTTATCGGTGTCTTGCAGTAGAGAGAGCATGCCCTGATAAATTTGTTCGCTGTTTTTGCAGTCCACATAAACGGCCACAGGTTCTGCATCGTCGAATTCTTGTGCTATACCACTGCGCGTGAAAATCGATGGCACTCCCGCCATCAAAGCCTCAACATACACTTGGCCAAATGCCTCCATCCGCAAACCGGTAGGCACATGAATAAAGATATCAAACAAACTGTATAGGGACACCACGTCCGGTTCAAACTCGATGCAACGATATCGATCAGAATCAATATCAGACAGTTGTTGCAGGACTTCTTGTTGTAACTGCCCCCTGGCATTGGCCAGCACCAAACGGGCACGAGGGAAATCATTCAACAAACTTATGAAGGCTGTAATAATATACTTAACCCCCTTGATTGACTCCAAGCGGGACACCACCCCCACTGTAGGACCGGAGCCATCTGTCAGTGCATATTTTTCTTTCAACACACCCACATCACTGGCAATTGGATTATTGAACTCAGCTGTTCGAAAACCGTGATAAATAACCTCCACCTTTTGTTTTTTTACCCCCTCGATTTCAACTAATGTATCTTCGACAATCAGGCTCGGTGCAATTATTTTACTCGACAGAGTGTTATTCCAATGATCATATAACCCTCCCCAAGGTGGTCGGTGCGACCACGGCAATGGACCGGCATGGTGACGAGTATGAATACGCACTTTGACCCCGGCCAGCTTTGCCGCCAATAAACCCGACAAACATGCGTTCATAAAATGGGTGTGGATGATTTGAATATTGTGCGCTTTACAATGGTGGTAAATTTGTTTAACCGCTCGTGGCAAATCACGTTTACCGCGAAACGGAACGACGCTAAATGGGATATCGATACTATCGAGAAATGCCTGTAGGGGTGGTATCGATGCATGGAGCAGTATGACACTCAACTCAAACTGCTGCCTATTTAGCAGGGAGCAGCTTAGCTCTGCTTGGGGCCAGCGTTTCGGATAGCAGATCACATACAACAGCTTGATCCTGCTCTTGCCGCCGGAAACTGCGGACCCTAATGGCTGCGCCAAGGAGACGGGTATAGTCTCTCCCTCCACACCACCCTCACCACGACCCCAAGGCATCACCCTAGTGCACCCTAAACATCATGTTCTGCGGCGTGCTGCTATTGATGGCCTCCCAGTCACCTCGCAATTGAACAGTGTAAGCGCCCTTGCGCGGTGGCGAGAACGCCAAACTGTAAACACCCTCACTAACATTTTTAATCTTCTGCTGCTGTCGCCAGATACCCGGCGACAGCACAATCAGTGCCTGCAGGTCATCCAACTCGGTGTACAATTTTCCCGTGCTGGTATCGCGTAAACGAAACCGCACCTTATGTTTTTTCTGGGCTTGCATGGCATCGAAGGGCAACAACTCTATAGCGATGCCGTGTATATCCCTCAATGTGTCTCTATCGGCGGGCATAATTCTGGCATTAAAGCAATGCACCACCCGGGGTGACTCCAAAAAGAAGGCGACATCGTAGGTTCCAGGTTCGGTTAGTCTGGCCACCGTTTCATAGTAACCGGGTTGTGTTTCTTGCAAAGTACGGTCTATGGCCATCACCGCACGAGCACTGCGCTGATAATTTTTAAAGCCTCCCATCGGGGCTGCCATACCCTCTTTATAATAATATATCTGTTGATCACCGGGGTGGGCCACCAGCACCGCGTTCTCGCCTGGCGCCTGGACAATATTGACTGCCGGTGATGTCGCCAAGCCGAAGGCACTCTGACCACCTGGGAAATCTGCCGCCTGTAGCGACAGCTTGGCATCGGCGATAACATCCATCGTAAACATCAAAACCGTTTCACTGTTGCTATGGCGAATATAGGCCAAGGTTTCACTAAATGTCACCTGATCCGGCCCCGACTCAACCTTGCCGGTCTTGGTAATAGTGGCCGTGACCGCATCAAACACCGACACCTCATCGGTGCTGGTATTAACCAGCAAGGCAAAGCGTCCACCCGGGGCAAAGCGCATTTGCGCCAGCCCCGGCGCCGATAAGGTGCGAGATTTCACCTCCAGGCTTTCGGCATTAATCGCAATCACCACACCATCGCCTCGGTGGGCGACGTACACGGTATTAGCCGCCTCAGAATAGTCCATAGAAACCGGTTCGATGCCCGTGACAATATCCTTCACTTTCTGCAAGCGCCTGATGTCCACCACCGACACACTATTGCCCGCTGCGTTGCTTATAAAGGCATAGTGATTATCCGCACTGAAAGCAATCTCATGTTCCCCAGGGCCGGTGGTAATATCCGCCGCTATTTCCCCCGTTTTCACATTAATCACCAACACCCCGCCCGGCTGTCTGTCCTTGTCTCCGCTCTTATCATCACTGTCGAGACTCGCTTCGTAGCCCACCCAGACATACTGCTGATCCGGCTGCAGGGCCACGTGCCCCGGCACCACCGCTAGCGCGAGCTCCTCGATCACCTTAAAACTAACAGTGTCGATTATGGCAAGTCGCGTTGCCTCGGGCAGGCTCACAAAAAGGCGATTGTGCAGGTTTGAACGCTGCCAGTCATAACCCGGGCTCGACAGGCTAATCATGGTCAATAGATTACTGCCACCAAAGTGAAACAATGGGTCCACTACCGAGATACTGGCGTCATCGTTCATCACCAGTACATAATAAACATTTAAATTCAGGGATGGCTGCGAGAAAAATGAATTCTCGATAAAGGTCTTGACCTTTTTCAGGCAGGATGTTCGCCCCGTCGGTATGGTTTCCGAGCGCCGCTCCATCCAAGCGGCCGGGTAGGCACCTAATATTGGCGCACCATTAACATCGGCAATATGAAAACTAAATTGGGCGTCACTGCGTGACTTCAGGTCTCGAGGCCCACGGTTGCCATCGGCAAGCAGAGGAGAGAGGCTGAAATCTACCCTGATACCATTTTGTTCCACGGATGTAGCCTGGCTGTTGGCAATGACACTCCAAAAAAACACCAGCAACACACAACAGCGTAAGGGCAACCTTTTAGCCTGGCGGGTGTTGCCATTAAAACCTGTCATTAATTTTAAATTTATACTCACACTGATCTCCACAATGTCTCGTTTAGATCTGCGCCCGACACAATGGCAAACCATCGCGGCAGGCACTCACAATTTCTGAACGATTAACCGGCTTCACTGTATTGGGCAGGATTACAAATAGCCCGATTTTTGCTTGTACTCCCCGCAGAATGGCCGACACGGAAGATTCCCCACATGCCATAGTTTTGATCACCGCCAATATAGGAGTTGTAGAGATAATCGCCGGGTACTGCAAACTCACCACCGGCGCTTGGAATCACAATGTCGAAGCGATCCGCCGCACTTAAACCCATGCGTGAGCCCTGCCATTGCGAGGCGGGGTTATTGCCTATCACGGTGGAACCCGGTAGGTAGGGTTCTTCCTGCCAGACGTGACCAAACAGTCCAAACACATGCTGATCGGCCCCACTGGGTTGCATGACTCTAAAGCGCACCGCCGCCCCCGCATCGGCATAGAAAACCGGTGTCTCTGGGTCCCCCAGGGCAGCATAGGGCGTCGTGGCATTATTATTGATGTTGCCTAATTCATTGGCAAAGCTACAGGCGATATCAACGCTTCCAGTCCCAGCATAACGTCCACCAAAATCACTTGCTCCTAACGGCTCTGAGGCATAATTAAATCCCGTCTGGAACTTGGCAAATTGATAACTATCCTGGGCCATGAGCACGAACTCTTCAAAGCGGCTGCCATCTTCCTTGATAATAGTATTGGAGGTGCCGGTATCGGCAACATTCCAGCGGGAACCTGCAGGCTCAATCACTAGCCCCGCGAGTACACCATAGCGGCTCTGCTGTAAGGAATCGCTGGGCAGCAGGTTCGTCGTGCCAAATTCGGCCGGTGTATACCGCACCCCGGCGACCACAAGCTCTTCGACGCTAACTTTTTCTACCACAAGCTCTTCGACGCTAACTTTTTCTACTACAAGCTCTTCGTCGATAACTTCTTCTACCACAAGCTCTTTGTCCGTAACCCGTTCGCGAATACCCGCATACCAGGTATAGGTGACCGTTTCGCCAATCTTCGCGGTCTGCACCTTGTTGAAGCCCAGGTTAACGCCATTGCTCTGATTGATGTCGTAGGAAACCAGTTGTGGCGCCAGAGCCACCTGCTCTGAGGCGGTAAACTCGATGCCATTAAACTGCAACAAGGCATTTTGATTACCCGGGTTACTGACGGCCTCAGGTTCAAACGCTTTACTGTCTGCGCTAAAGTTATTGGTTAACCTTACCGTAATGCACTCACCCGCTGCCGCCCTCAATACCATGGGCTCAATACGAACTCTGGGTGACTCTGTTTGCAGGGGTATATGCGGCTTACAATTGTCGCTGCTAGTGGCATCACAGGCAAAATAGACCAACCCGTTTTCATCGAGGATGCCCGCTTTAAAGTTATACATCAAACCCGTGCCTTGCGTGTTATCTGCCGCCTGCCAGGGCAGTTGATCTCCCGTCACCGCAATCACATTGTATTTACGCTGAGGGGCACCCAGCGGACAGACCGGCGCCTCAATGGGCTTTGAGGCCCGGGGCTTGTTAGCCAGGGCTTGCAAGCAGAGGTCTTTCTGCCCCTGAGCGTAGGAGCGCAGCAGACCCCAGTTGCCATTCACTAGACCATTGGCCTCGGAGGTGGGGTTGTAGAAGAAATCCGCCGATTGAGCACTAACAGGGAAACTGCTCGCGCAAGCTGTGCGCTTGCTTGGCACGCCTCCTCCGGCCTCGGCCGTCACCTTGGTCATAGTCGCAGGCGGCACCTGAAACATCATCTCAAAGTGCTCGGAGATACCCATGGGCTGGTTACTGCGGTAACCCGACACGTCATTGGAGGGTTCAAACAGCCAACGCAGACCCTGCATGCTAAAGTTGTGCATATTAATATGAGCGCCCACCAGGGTCCGCACCTGGACATTGTCACCCTCGAAGGCGCGCAACAAGGGTGTGTAGGGGTCGTAGGGATAGACGCCAGCCGTCAAAGGCGGCTGATACCTTCGCTTGCCAATGTCTGTTTTAATTTTAGGTCGCGAATTTTGCGAAGGCCTAGCCCTCTCTATAGAACGGAAGACATGGGCTAGGTCACCCTGCTCGTTGGATGCGCTAGCGCCATCACTCTTACTGACCCTAAAAGGCGTGGGCTCGTTGCGGTAGTTCACCGAATAGGTGCCTAGGGCAAACGGCGGCGTGGTGCTGACCAGGGTCGGCGTGACTGCCTCACCCGCCTGCAGCTGAGGTGGATTTATCACATGTTCAGGGGACAAATAACCGCTGTACCCGTTGGTTTCAGTTTGAATCGCCGTCACATAGTCAGACCCACCTGAAGAGCTAGAGGAGCCATCCGGCCAGTTGAATGCATTTGGGGTCCATATTTTGTCTTCAGATTTACATGCATTACTACCCCCAAAGCAAATACTGTTTAAATTCTTTTCACTGGTTTCCTGATAAGCTGGCTTATTCTTGCCGTAATAAGAGGTTTCATTTTCTTCTGGATAACAGACAAACGAATCCGGCGTTTTTTTACAGCTTACCGGCTCCGGGCTGCCGGCGGTATAGGCCAGCTGAAAATCCTGAAACTCCAGGGCAAATTCACGATAACTGTCGCTGCCCGGCTGGGTATTAATCACCGCCTGCCAGCTGGTGGGGCCGCCGTCGTTGCGGGTGTTCATGGCCACACCGGTTTCAGAGTCCTCCCAGCTGGAGCCCTCTGGCTCCACCAGCAGCCCCATATACAAACCCGCCTGTTGGTGGGTAGAGGGACCGAAGTGATCATGAGTAAAGACGGTGCGCAGGGTACGGTCCTTTCCGGCGTTATTTAATTGCGGGTCTGCATACCAGCGCTGCACCGTGGCCTGGGCACCCAACCATTCCTCTTTGGCATTCTCTAGGCAGAGGGCTTCCTGTTCGCCACTTAAGCCGTCACAGAGCCAATTCGGCGCTACCGCTGTCAAACCATTCTCAACGACCTTGCCATCCAGCCCCTCCAACCCACCCTTATTAAGAGCGTCAATTCGGCTTTGCACTGCCTCGTTGCTAAAGGTGCCGTCTTCATAGTTCCAGCCATTGGCACCGCCATCGGAGGAGGTGACATCGAATTTCACCAGGTGAATGTGCTGACCGAGAATATCAGTGGGCGTGCGCACCTGGAAGTCGTCCAGCTCGTAGTACTCTGGCACCACATTGGCCAGCCAATACTCAATGCAATCGTTGGAGTTAGCGCGGAAAAACAGCGGCTCGGGGGGACGCTCTTTGGTCAGGGTTGGGATCAGGTCTTGCCAGAGCACACCCATGCGCTGCTGGGAATAGTGCCAGCCCTCTTTATTCAGCACTACGTCCATCTGCATGTCCACGCCGCGATAGCGCCTGGGGTTCTGTGCCGTGGCGACGGGGTTTCCACTGTCTAGCATGCAGGGGTCCGCATAGGGCGCACCCGGCTGTGGCGGCAAGCCATTGAGAACGAAATTACTGACCTGGTTTTCAGGTGTATAAGAGCTGTTGTCTCGTACCGCGTGGGCTGCCATGGCCACTTTTTCAACCGGCGTGCCCTCTTCTGGCAATTGCTTGCCCACATAGGTATCGGAGAACTTGCTGAAATCGAAGCGGTTGTGGTATTCGACGATTGTAGCGTCTTTATAGTTTGAGCCGTCATCGGGTTCGACAATATGCCGAGGCAGACCGCCGTCTAAGACCTCGCCATTTAGCTCGGCAAAATCCAGCGGCGGATGGGGGGGGCGCTCACCGGCGATTCCCGGAATAAAGAAGGGATAGCCCGGATTTTTCGTAACCTGTTGCCCGCCAGTATCAGGCTTGTCCGTGGTGCCAAAGACAACCTGCCCCTTGTTAATATGAACAGGGGAAGGCATCGGCGCCATGGCAATAGTCGGCAGGGGCACCAGACCAGGAATAGGTGTGCCCACCGCTATCTCGCCATCGGGCAGCGCGCGACTGCCGATGGCAGGTCTGCCACTAACATCCAGTTTAGTCCCGGCTTCAAAGACATCGTGTACTCGCCACATAGACCACATGCCCTCGGCAAAGTGGGGGTAAAAATGACAGTGGAAGATGGAGTCGCCCACGGTATGGTTGCGGTTACCGCTGCCGTTATAGACCATATCCAGGGTGAAGGATGAACCCGGGCCGATCAGCTGGCTATCGAGGTAGTGGCCATCGTCGTTATTGGGTGAGTGCAGCCACTGATGAGCGTGCAGGTGATGCAGGTGATGCAAGGTGCCGGCACCATGGTGGATGCGCATTTTTACATGGTCGCGCATATAGCTATGGTAAACATTGGAGGGGTCGTCCGGGTAAAAGGCCTTAGTCGCCTTGGCACCCGCGCCAGGGGCTTCCCTATCAGGTTCTTCTATCAGGTGGGGCCTTGGTACGTCATTGGGGGCAGGCATTGAGGCGCTAAAATTGGCAGGCACATCGACCACCATCGCCGGGTCGCCCACCACCCAGGAACTAAGAAAAAACTCCTCGTACTGGCAGCTAATACAATTGGCCATGGGACCAACACCTATCCGGTTAGACCAGATTTCGGGGCCAATGGCGGCGCTGCCATAATTGATGGCAAAGAAATCACCGCCAGCATTGAGTGTATTTTCTAGTGGCTGGCCCTTAACGAACTCGCTAAACGCCTGTTGCAGCTGGGTCGCCTCGTGATACATGATATTGAATTCACGGTAGGGTTGCTGACGATTGGGGTACTGAGGCACCTCCGCTTGCTTGGCCGCGAGGCGACCTGCATTGGGTCCGGTAATAATGGCGGTAGGATCACTGTAAATCAGGGAAAAACGCTGAGCCTTCTTATCTCCTATTGACTGCAGCATATTTAGTATCGGTTTGCCCGACATGTAACCAGACGTATATGTGGCTTGATAATTAATCAGAGGCTGACCGTCTTTGGTCTCACCAGTCGTGGCCTTAGCCAGAATGTCTTTCGATACCTGGCTGCGATAGTATTCTGCCCCCTCTGGCTGAACGTTGAGCGAGCCAAATAGACCATAGGTCATTTGCCCCGCCTGGAAGTTGCTGGAGTTATCGGCAGTACTGTTGAGAATAAAACCACCCTCTGCGGGCACAAAGAGTGAGTAGTGCTTACGCTCGCCTGGGGCGGCAAGGTTATTGGGGTTTTTGCCAATGAAGGCACCGTCATTTTCGATGGCAGTATTCTCATAGCCACTACGGGAAAAATACTCTGTGCCCTGTATGTGCACACTCGCCCAATCGGTAGCCAGCTCTGTCGGGGAGCCCTCACCCTCATCACCCTGAGGCTGGATCAGATTGGTAAAAGTAATATTCAGGCAGTCATTAACATTGGCGCGCAACACTATGGGCCTCGGTCGCTTGTCCGGGCGTAGGGTGACATTGCCGACCAAGGCCTCGTAATTGCTATTACGCCATGCCAGCGACTCGGTCAGAGGAGTACCGTCAGCAGACATTAGCACCACATCTGAAGCCAGAGCAAAAATGAGTCCGTCTAATTGAGCCGCACCCAGGCGGTTAAAGTAAAACGGCTGATTGAGTGCCACCATATCGACTTCCACGATGCGCTTGACCTTGCCTTTGACCTGGCAACTATTATCGTAAAAATTATCCTCGCCGGGAGAGTGCCCCGCCGAACTGGGCCCAAGGGTGCAACTACTCAAGATCAATATACCGCCTAAAAACCAATAGCGGATATCCTT
>JQIA01000640.1_pt1 | contig 18249 bp, 16 predicted proteins | sample 811431 | NCBI WGS metagenome assembly JQIA01 (sample SAMN02998118, study PRJNA258478) | marine sediment metagenome | biome: marine; feature: seafloor; material: sediment; isolation source: oil-polluted sediment collected from 3 locations (0.5 km, 0.7 km and 0.9 km)... | place: USA: Gulf of Mexico ...
TACTTATTTTAGATGAACCCTGCCAAGGCTTAGACAATAAAAATAGAGCTAAAGTATTAGCTTTGGTTGATTACATTGCCTCGCGTAGTAGAACTAATATTCTGTTTGTAAGCCATGATGTTAGAGATGTTTTAACCTGCTTAACCGATGAAATGGAATTTACTGCCCAAGGGCATATTCAGTTAAATAAAATAAGCAAAACATAATAGACACCCAATATGATCACTGGGTTCGCCATGCGTTTTTATACGGTGAAGATAAACTATTAGCACTGAGTGAAGTATTTGCCATTGATATTTGTTACAGGCTCAAATTGCTATTTCTGTGACGGCACTTTCTGTAGTGGTATAGATCAATTAAAAAGGGTTACTTAATAAAATAAGTAACCCTTTTTTCATTTTTGATATTTAATTTTGTGAAATTTTTACTCTAATTCTATTCTTGGCAACTCTCGTTTCATGTAGCGCTGTAATTGCTGACTTTGCTTCAGCTTCATCAGGCATCACCACAAAAGCAAAGCCTTTTGATTTACCCGTTTCTTGATCTAAAATTAAATTACACTCAGTCACTGTGCCATGAGCAGAAAATAAGATACGGATTTCTTGTTCAGTTGTTGAACGTGAAAGATTACGAGCTAAAAGTTTCATATTGAACCATTTGGTGTGTTATTGCTGTTAGAATTGTCTCATATTTACCCGTACATAAATATAAAGAATAAATATATTAACCTATCGTATTTCAGTTTCAGAGGTAAGCATGCACAAATTACACGATCCACAATTATTAAAAAAAGCTTCTTACATCAATGGTTGCTGGCATAGCAGTACTAATGAGCTTGCGGTTAACAATCCAGCGACGGGTGAACTAGTCGCTAAAGTCAGTAATGCAGGTATTGCGGAAACTGAATTAGCCGTGAAGGCAGCGAAAAATGCCTTTAAAGCATGGTCAACAAAGTCAGCTAATGAACGTTCAACCTTATTGCGTAACTGGTTTGATTTATTGATGGAAAATCAAGATGACCTTGGCCGAATTTTAACCTTAGAGCAGGGTAAGCCACTAGCAGAAGCGAAAGGTGAAATTGCTTATGGCGCTGCTTTTATTGAATGGTTTGCCGAAGAAGGTAAGCGTGTTTATGGCGATACTATTCCTGCGCCATCAGGCGATAAGCGTATTGTTGTTATTAAGCAACCTATCGGCGTTGTTGCCGCTATTACGCCGTGGAATTTTCCTAACGCCATGATTGCCCGAAAAGCCGCCGCGGCATTAGCGGCTGGTTGTACTTTTGTTGTTCGTCCAGACACTAAAACACCCTTGTCGGCACTGGCAATGGCTGAATTAGCTGAGCGTGCAGGTATTCCAGCAGGCGTGTTTAATGTTGTTGTTGGAGATAATGCCCACGCGATAGGTAAAGTGCTTACCGAGCATAAAGATATTGCTAAATTTACGTTCACTGGCTCAACGACTGTAGGTAAAATTTTGATCAGCCAATGTGCTTCAACCGTTAAAAAAGTGTCGATGGAATTGGGCGGTAATGCGCCTTTTATTGTTTTTGAGGATGCTGATATTGATGCCGCTGTTACGGGTGCTTTAGTGTCTAAATACCGCAATGCGGGGCAAACATGTGTTTGTACTAACCGTATTTTGGTACAAGAAAGTGTATTAGCACGATTCACTGAAAAACTTGTTGCTGCCGTTAAAGAACTGTCATTAGGTAATGGTTTAGAAGAAGGCGTTACTATAGGGCCAATGATCACTAAGCAAGCGGTTAGTAAGGTTAAAAAACTTATTGATGACGCTATCAGCCAAGGCGCAAAAATTATTTTGGGTGACGATAAAAGTGATAAAAGCTATCAGGCGGAAATTCCTTTGGGAGAAAACTTTTTACCACCAACAATATTAACAGGCGTAACGAATGACATGCCTATTGCTCAAAATGAAATATTTGGTCCTGTTTCAGCCATTATAAGTTTTAAAACAGAAGAAGAAGCGGTAGTACTTGCCAATGATACTGAATTTGGTTTAGCGGCCTATTTTTATTCTCGTGATATTGGTCGAGTTTGGCGTGTTTCTGAACGGTTAGAATACGGCATGATTGGTATTAATGAAGCTTTAATTTCCAATGCAGCAGCACCTTTTGGTGGTATGAAGCAATCAGGTAATGGTCGAGAAGGTTCTAAATATGGACTAGATGATTATTTAGAAATTAAATACCTTTGCATGGGAGGGTTAAGCAAGTAAGCGGCAATTTTTGTCTAAAGTTAAAAATAGCTGTGATTAAAATTTTACTTGATTTTAATTCAAGAAATAAATAAATAAAATTAAGTCTAGTATTGAAAGCTAAAGCGAGAGTCTCCATAACTTATATCACTTGGTAAAAAGCAAAAAAAAGTAGCGCAGTAACGTTAATAACTGCCCATTCTATTATTATAAAAAGAGACAGTATCATGGCCAATATCGTACCCGTTAAAAAAGAACAACATCAAAACTTAAAAGTTGCAAGTGCTCGTGACTTAACACAGCTAGCTGGAGAACATATCATTCCAATATCAGCTGCCGAATTTGCCCAAGCATCGGCAAGCTTTCCGATTGTTTTGGTTAAAAATCCCGACTCTTCACGTTTTCGTAGTGTGGCAATGCTAGGTTTAGAAGCAGGTGAAAATTTATATTTTGCAGATAATAAATGGTCAGCTTTATCATTACCACAATGCGTGACTATGGTGCCATTTTCTTTAGGTCTAGATCCTGAAAAAGAAAACACGCTTACTGCCTGTATTGATTTAGATAGTGCGTTTGTTGGCGAAGATAAAGATTTACCGCTATTTGATAAAGAAGGTAAAGAAACTGAAGTTTGGGCTAATGCTCAACAGGCTTTAGGTCGTTTATATGATAATGAACGCATGACTGAAAAATTTATTAAAGAATTAGAAGAAAATGATTTATTACAAGAGATCGAATTAAACATTGCATTAAGCACTGGCGAAAAGAAAAAATTAGTCGGTATTTTCACTCTTAATGAAGATAAAATAAAAGACTTGCCTGATGAAAAGGTAATTGATTTTCATCAACGTGGCTTATTCGTACCAATTTACTCGATGTTAGGTTCACTAAGTCAAATTAACCGTTTAGTACAGCTTCGTAATCAAAACTCAGAAGAAAAAGTAACAGGCGTACAAATTGTACCTGTTGGTGAAGAAGACGCAAAGAAAGATTAACTGCTAATAACGCATTTCAGCACCCCAAAAACACTTTAACGCTGTTTAGGAAAAAAGGAGCTTTTAGCTCCTTTTTCTCTATAGAATACCAATCAGGTTAACTAAGTGATCTTTTAAAATGGCTTAAATTTTAAGTCATCTGTGTGTTGAGCTAATTTAATTGTTATCCGCATTTGATAAAGTGAATAGCGACTTGATTTTTTAATAAAATTTTTAATAAGAGTAATAGCATTTGTATAATAACCTACCTTTGAAAAACCTAAGTCATTGGCAACAAATCACTTTTTGTGCCGCCATACTTGAAAGAATGTTACCTAATTATCAATTGTTTAGTGATGGTAACCAGTTTGGTAAATTTACCATATTACGGAATCAGCTCGACTTAATTTGGCAGTGGTTAGACAAAAATAGTAAGCTCAAAATTAACATTGCCGCGCAATTGAATAAACTAGAGTTAGAAACACCCGATCCGCAAGAGTTTGACTCTATTGGTGTTTTTCCTGCGCTTGATGTGTGCATGGCAATGATGTCTTTATGGCAATTAATGCAAACTAACGGTAAAGATGATGAATGTGAAGATATCAACAGTGTTAGCCGTTTATCGAAAAACAGTGTTAATTATTATGTTGAATTATGTTTAATTGAAGATGGGGCTACTGATGTACAACCCCTTGATATTGACGAGCATCCATTAGCACAATGGGAAAATGAAACACAAAAGGAATTATTTGATTTTCTCAAATTTGCCGCTGAAAATAAACGTTCTTGTCAATTGGCGAAAGAAATGGTTTTGTCAGAAGGTTTATCAAATTTAGGCATTGAAATAAGTTAAGTTAAATTAGATTATATGTATCATCAAAAAAGCCCTATGTAATGTTAATTACATAGGGCTTTTTAAGTTAGGATTTTATTTTTTTAGTTTAGCAAACGCATCAGCAAAGGCATTACCCATAGCAGCATTTTCAACTTTTTTAACGTTTGGTTTGTTATGTTTAACCTGCTGTTGCTTGCCGTTAGCTGTCTGCTTCTTGTTTTGCTTATTACTCGCGACTGGAGGTTTGTTATTGGTCACTTTATCGCGACTTTTTTCATCTAAACGCATAGTTAAGCTAATACGCTTGCGCTCAGCATCTACTTCTAATACTTTCACTTTGACAATATCGCCTGCTTTTATCAACTCACGCGGATCGCTAATAAACTTATCGGTAATAGAAGAAATATGCACTAAACCGTCTTGATGTACGCCAACGTCAACAAAAGCACCAAAATTAGCGACATTAGACACGACACCTTCAAGTATCAAGCCCTCCGTTAAGTCGGATATTTTATTAATACCTTGCGCAAAGGTAGCGGTTTTAAATTCAGGACGTGGATCACGACTTGGTTTTTCAAGCTCGTTAATAATGCCTTTAATCGTAATTTCACCAAACTGTTCAGTGACTAAGTCAGCAATATTTACTTGTGATAATTGCTCTGCATTTTTAATTAAATCAGTACTGCTAAGGTTTAATTGTTTGATTATTTGCTCAACAACGGGATAAGTTTCGGGGTGAACGGCACATTGATCAAGTGGATTATCACCGCCCGTTATACGTAAAAAACCTGCTGCTTGTTCAAATGCTTTTGGCCCTAAACGCGCGACTTTTTTTAGTTGCTTTCGGTTAGTGAAAACGCCTTGTTCGTCTCGGTATTGCACAATGTTATTGGCCATCGTTTTATTTAAGCCCGCAACTCTCGCTAATAAAGCGGCAGAAGCACTGTTTAAATCCACTCCGACTGCATTTACACAATCTTCGACAACATCATCAAGACTTTGACTTAACTGACTTTGGCTAACATCGTGCTGATATTGACCCACACCAATGGCTTTAGGGTCTATTTTCACTAGCTCTGCTAACGGATCTTGTAAGCGTCGTGCTATAGAAACCGCGCCGCGAATAGAAACATCAAGATCAGGAAACTCATGGGCAGCAAACTCTGAAGCCGAATAAACCGATGCCCCAGCTTCACTGACTATAATTTTTTTTGGTGGCGCTTGTTTGCTATTTGTATCGGCAGCATTAAATTGAGTAATCACATCGGCAACTAATTTATCGCTTTCTCGTGAACCAGTACCGTTACCAATAGCAAACAATTCAACCTTGTATTGACGACAGATATTAAGCAGTGTTCGTACTGACTTATCCCAATGGTTTTGCGGTGCATGAGGAAAAATAGTGGAGGTATGAAGTAACTTTCCTGTGCCATCAACAACGGCAAGTTTGCAACCAGTACGTAAACCGGGATCTAAACCTAACGTAACTTTTGCACCAGCAGGTGCTGCCATTAATAAATCATTCAAGTTAGCAGCAAACACGCTAATTGCCTGCACTTCTGCTTGTTCTCGTTGTTTACCCAATAATTCGTTACTTAAACTTACGCTTAATTTACTCTTCCACGCTAAGCGTACGGTGGCGGTTAAAAATTTTGCAGCGGCTTGACTGTTTAGCCTTAGTGTTAAATGATCACTAATAATTTGTTCGGCGCTAGACACTGAATTGCTTTCTTGGCCGGGGTCGACATCAACTTTTAACTGTAAAAAACCATCATTGCGACCGCGTAACATCGCCAACATACGATGTGAAGGTACATTACTAAGTTTTTCGCTGTGTTCAAAGTAATCACGGTATTTCGCTGCGGCTTTTTCTTGCCCTTTTACTAGTTTGGCGGTTAAATGCGCTTGCTTAAGCATGTGACGACGTAGTTTTTGCAGTAGATTGGCATCTTCGCTAAAACGCTCAGCTAAAATGGCGCTGGCTCCGTCAAGTACGGTTTTAACATCATCAAAACCTGCCGCGTTATTAATGTATTTTTGTGCTTCATCCTCAGGAATTAATTGCCAATGATTAAACAAGTTATTTGCTAATGGCTCTAAACCAGCGTTAATGGCTATTTGTCCTTTGGTGCGTCGCTTTGGCTTAAAAGGTAGGTATAAATCTTCTAAACGAGTTTTGTTGTCGGCATTATTAATTTGCTTAGCTAATTCGTCACTCAGCTTATTTTGTTGTTTAATGCTCGTTAAAATCACTTGACGGCGTGCGTTTAAATCGCGCAAGTAAGTTAAACGTTGTGCAAGGTGACGCAAATGATTGTCATCTAAACCTTGGGTGGCTTCTTTACGGTAACGCGCAATAAAAGGGACAGTATCACCACCATCTAATAATATTATGGCACTATTAATTTGCGAGGTTTTAACGTTAAGTTCTTGAGCAATTTGTTCGTTTATTTGAATTAAGCTTGATGACATTACAATGCGGTTCCAACAAAAAGTGTATATGCCCATAATTATTCAAAATGCGAGTTTTGACGTGTTTTAAAATTTCATCTGCTGCGTTGCTTTCAATCCCAATAGCGAACTATTGCTCGATAATTGCTCCTGCATTATTTTACTTACGGGCGTCCTGCCCTAATCAATCAAGCGCCTTGCACATGAACGTTTAAATGCACCTCATATTCCCGCCTATTGAATAATCACGGATATAGGTATTATTTAGATGGCGTGATCATAGCAGAAAAAGAGGTCATATCGTAAATTGGTATGATTGATTTTATTTACGACAAACGAATAGAAATCGTTATACTTATAATACGTCAAAAGATTTTATAACAAAGAGAAAGCCCTCTTGAAAACCAAGTTAATTACCCGCGCAGGTTATGAAAAATTACAGCGAGAGCATGACCATCTTTGGAAAGTAAAACGCCCTGAAATAACTAAAATTGTGTCATGGGCAGCAGGCTTGGGTGATCGCTCTGAAAATGCTGATTATCACTTTAATAAACGAGTTTTACGGCAAATAGACAGTCGAGTTCGTTACCTAAGAAAGTTACTTCCTGATTTAACGATTGTCGATTATTCTCCGCAGCAAGCAGGTAAGGTGTTTTTTGGCGCTTGGGTGGAAATTGAAAATGAGGCAGGGCAAACTAAAAAGTTTAGAATTGTTGGCCCTGAAGAAATTTATGGCGATGCCAAAGGCTATATTTCCGTTGATTCACCCATGGCACGTGCCTTAATAAAAAAACAAGTAGATGATGAGGTTAGTGTAAAAACCCCTGAGGGTGAAAAGGAGTGGTTTATTACCTCCATTTTCTATGAAACACAGTAATACCAACCTCACTACGCATGCGATCATTTATCTCTGTTAAAGTCATCAACTACTGCGTTTTTATTGACTAGTTAACGTGGCACGGATCAAGTGATTAGACAATGCAGGATAATATTGCTCTGAACAACGAGTTAATGAAATAGATATAACCACTTTTGTTAGTTTTTTATCAATCGACTTCTTAACGTCACTTGGCAAACATCTAAAACGGTTGGCGGTTTTTCAAAGTAAAAGGCATTATTGTGGGCTTTGTTTTTTGCTAATTGCGTAATAAACAGTGATGATTCAGTGTTTTCTACCTCAATAATCACTCGTTCTTCTTTTGGTACATCAGCCATCATTTGCATTTTTATAATAGCCGTAAAATCACGACTATCTACTGCATATTCACCTGCAATAACTGAAGTGCGCTGTATCGCTTGAATGTGTTCCATACCATACACCACACGGCCAATTATCGTCATTACTTTATCAAGGTAGCGAGGTGCTTGACCAATAACAAAATAGACATGACTTGAGGCTGAGTCAGCGATATTGCCACGTGCCATAGCTAAAGTACCAGGGCAATGGGTTAGCCAAGCCTTTTTAGCATCTGTCGCAACAGCAAAGCCATCTTTAAAACCGGTTTGTTTGGCAAATAAATCATTAGTTTGTACTGGCGTGAATGCCCAATCTTTACTTATTTCCCATTGGCCTTCAATCGTTAAAAGAGGTACTGACTTATCTTTTTTACTGCCACTTTTAGGGCCGGCCTGAGCAACAAAGCCATCAATAACGCGATAGAATTTTTCATTATCGTAAAAAGATTTTTTAATTAAGTGAGTGACTTGGGCAACATTTTTGGGTGCAAACTGTGGCGCTAGTTCTATCACCACTTTTCCGTGTGGTAGAGTTAATAAAACGGTGTTGTTTATATTTAATGCGCGCCATTGTTCATCGGTTGAGTTGTTAGCATCACAAGCATTGATAAACAGCAGGGTGAAAAATATGAAAATAAATTTTAAAAAATCACTCATCATTATGTACTTTTTAGTTGAATATAAGCACTTTATGAACTTCCAGGGTTACTTTTTTGTAATGCTAGATAAGCTGGTGAAAAACCTTTTAAAGAAAAGGGTAATGATACTTGTTTATTAGTTTTTTTATTAAAGAAGAAAACACCAAGTACTTTACCTACTTTCATTTCATTTAATAATTTTTTATCCAAGATAACATGTGTTTCACAGGCTGCTGAAATGCATTGAGCGACAGGTAGCTTAATATCTTGATGATTATCAACCTTTATTGCTAAACCTCGCTTAATATCGGTAACGCTACTGGTTCTTATAGTCAGTAACGTTTGCTTGTTAGGTAATGAGCTTAACGTCAGTCCACCAACAACACCCATTTTATCTGAATTTTTCACAATCAACATTTGACTGATAGAACACTGAATTGTGTCACAATTAAGACTCCAAGAAGAAAAATCTTCTGCTTTGGCATCAGCAGTATATTTTAGCATTAGCACCAATAATATCGTTAAAGAGAGCTTCATAATATTCCTTATTGAATAATTAAAAAAAGGGGCATAGCCCCTTTTAGTTATAGCATTACGATTTATTAAATCTAAAATCTAGCTGTTTTTTTTCTATTTGTGAAGGATAACAAGCCTAGTGATATTAATATTAGCATTAAAACGCTAGGCTCACTAACCGAAAGAGGATCAGCAACAAATTCTGTTATAGCAACTTGTCGTATTTGTTGTTGTCCTGCGCCCGTAAAGGTTAAGCCCGTAACAAAAGCCGTAGCATTATCAGGATCCACCATATTAGTAATGTCTATACCTAATATTCTAAAGCTTGAAACGCCGCCTGCTGCAAAGGTATACCAATCACCACCCGTGATATCTTCAGCATATTGCCAACCTTGGTTAGTCATTAACCATAAAGCAAAAATATTATCATCAAAGCCTGTTGGTAATAAAACTGAAGCAAAGTTATCTCCGCTATCAGAAATATAGTCATAACCAACCGCTACATCAGGGTCAATAAAGACTTGTTCATTTAAATCAACATTAAAATCAAAAGACCAACCACCATCAGTAACTACAGGCATTATTGGATTTTCAGGTGTTTCGCCAGGTAAGGCACCATCACGAATAGCAAAACGCCATAGTCCATCTTCGCCTGTATTGCTAGTATCTTGTAAGTCAACTACAGCAGTTGAAAATGAGCCAGGTAAAGCATAAAAATCGCTACCGTTTCCTGCATCGTAACCTGCTTGAGCATGTACACCATTAGAAGCAGAGCCTGATGTCCAATTAAGTTCTTCATAACGAAACTCAACATCAAAATCGCCAACGGCATTATCAGCAGAACGATCTATTAATACGGCTTGAAATGAATTTGTTTGAGTACTATTGTTAGGGTATACACCAACATTGTGCCAAGTAATAGCTATAACACCATCAGATGGTGCACCGACATAAACTTCACCACAACTTGCACAGCGTGTATCAACATCAGCCCAAAAAGGCGCTATCATTGCTTGGTTAGTTATAGGAAATGGGTTTGGGGTATAACCACCTAACCTTGATGTAAAAGTTAAGTTGCCATTATTATTAATAAAAAAATCATTATAAGTATTACCAAAGAAATTAATATCAAAAGGTAAGTTTAAGCTATTACTAGAGCCATCATCATTGCGCAGCATAGCAAGTTCACCATAACCAGCATCACCACCAAAGCCATCTAGCATAATACCTGCTTGGCTTGATAGAGAACTGGCACTAAGTAATACGCCTAGCAGCATAGAAGAACTTATTTTTTTCATGAGGTATTTTCCTTTTTCGTTATTTTTAAAAGTGTTTTTAATAAAAAAAGCACAAAAATTACGATATTATTATATTGTGCAATTACAGTAAGTAAATGCAAAAAACACACCAAAAAATAACATCTTGATTATTATAAATAAAAAATACTTTGAAAATGTATGGTATTAAAACCCGTAAAAAAAGCTGACACTATTACGAAGGTTAAACCCCTGACCTTATAGGCGATACATTTTAGCTAGCCGCTGTTTTTAAAGTGTATAAATGGTGAGGCGGAATAAAGGATCGAACATTAAAAAGTTTTTTAGTTTTATCACAAAATAATGAAATTCCGAGGGTATTCAAGTAAGCTAAGTTCATAAACGATCTTTTGATAAGCGTGTTAATTGGTTAAAGCAGGATACTCATAAATGTAATAATGCAGAAACCATTATCAAGTAATCGTTAGTTATTAAAGTTGAAAGTAATGGTTTTATTGAATGCTTAAATTATTTTACAAAATCAGTGGTTAGCCTTATTGGTGCTATAACATTGCGGAGTTTTCCAGTGAACAAAAGTATTATTACCAACCTTTTAGCCTTACTCGTAGCAGTCCTTGGTTATTTTTTGGCTCAGCCTATTGTTTATACCATTGGTTTATTCGCATTGTCTGGCGCGTTTACTAACTGGATAGCAGTACACATGCTGTTTGAAAAAGTGCCGGGTCTATATGGTTCAGGCGTTATTCCAGCGCGGTTTGAAGATTTTAAAATTGCTATTCGCCAATTAATGATGGATCAATTTTTTACCAAAGAAAATATCGATCGATTTTTATCAGATAGTTCAGGTGCTGCTAGTCGTATTGATTTAACATCTGTCATAGCTAAAGTTGATTTAAATCCTGCGTTTGATAATTTAGTTGTCGTTATTGAAGAGTCATCTTTTGGCCCTATGTTAGCCATGGTTGGCGGAAATGAAGCAATACAACCAATGAGAGAGCCGTTTATTGAAAAAATGAAAGTGTCAATTCAAGAGCTTACTCAAAGTGAACAGTTTACTCGTTTGTTGCGTGAAGAATTAGAACAGCCGAATATGATCACTAATATGCAAGAAAAAGTCAGTGATATTATAGAAAAACGTTTAAATGAATTAACCCCACAATTGGTGAAAGAAATAGTTCAACGTATGATTAAAAAACACCTTGGTTGGCTAGTAGTTTGGGGTGGTGTTTTTGGTGGAATTATAGGATTAATTGCTGCGTTAACGGGTAGTTTTTAGCTTTAGTCAAATTAGATGTAAACAATTGATAAACTAAGGAGTACAGTATTGTGCTTACTTAATTTGTTCAAGCCCCTGCGTTTACTGTAATACTAGGTAAAAATATAGCACAGCTGCATTTACCCGTTTTCAAACAAAATATGAGTAAGTATAAAATGCTTAAAGATTATGGATTGTCCTTTATTAGTAATGAAGATTTATTTTTTCATGTGAAGGAAACGATTGATTTTAAGCTTACTAGAGAAGTGGCTATACCGACACTTCAATATAATAATGTTTTTCATCAAAGGCTTTTAAAGTCTATAGCCAATAATAACCGAAGCCTCAGTAGTGGTTTTGATTTAATAGATAAAGACAATAAAATATTTGCCGAAGTAAAAAGAAAGTGCCCAAGTATGAATTCATTTTCTGCGCGAGATACCTATATAAAAATGCAGCATACTGTATTATCTGATAGATCTTCACTATGCTACTTGGTCGAGCTGTTGGCTAAGCCAAGTCAAAACGCTTTATGGAAAGTTAGCATCGATGGTCAACAGCTTTCCCATAATAATATCAGGCGTATATCTGTAGCTAAATTTTATCACCAAATCACTGGGGTTAGCAGCGCATTTAAAGAGCTTCACCAAGTATTACCAAGAGTATTTAATGATGTCATGGCACTAGAGGTATACCCTAGCCCACAGCTAACTTAGCCGTCTCATGCCACAAATATGCTGGCATGGGGTGCTTTAACTTCCAAGTAATATTCATTGGCTGGCTGCCTTCATATTTAACAAAATCAACGGGACCAAAGTTAACAAATCCCATCGTTCTACCGTTTTCATCTTTAGCTTGTTCGCGCACAAATAGAATAAACGCTTTCTTATTTTCTTTTTGTTTTATATAACCTAAGCCTTTACCTGAGTTGGGTTTGGCGCTATTTTGAGTTTGCCAATGAAACAAGGTAGGGCTAATAGCATAATCATGATACATAGTGGTTGCTGAGAACTGTTTTTCGCATTTATTTAACGTTACGAATAGCAACTCAGTATTAGCATCAGCTATATTTAATACACCTTCTCGGCTAGATGACTTTTTAATGAAAGTACTATCACTAAAAGCTACAAGAATATGCTCTTTAGGGTAACGAACATGCATATTGAGTGGTGATGTATCTACTTTGTTATTACCCACTAGTGGCATATCAAATTCACTTACATCTAGTCGCTCAATAAGAATTGATATAGCTTCACTTAGCTCACTTTGCAATGCTGCGTTTTTCAGTGCGACCAAGCTGTCGGTTAGTTTGTCAAAGCCTAATTGCTTACCTATTTTATCCCAGAAATCGTAATGGCACATCAAAGCAAAAAGTTGCTGCTGCTCTGATGTGTCATTGCTTGGTAATGCTCCTTCAGAGAGATCTAAAAATGAAAAGCCATTATCGCAAAGCACTTTAATAAACCGCAAATATGAGAGTGATGTGCAATTCATCAATCTATTATTAATTGCTCTGTAGTATGCCGTATAAAGCTTTTTGTTATCCGTTGATATCTCTACCCCCTTGCTTGCAGCAAGTAAAGTTGTCCATCCTCCAAATTTCCCACATTTAACTTTGTAGATATCTTCTAATGAAATATTAGGGTGAATATGTAAAAAGTTACTTAGCGTTAATGGTAAATGTGTCGCATGAGAGAAATTGATAATTAAGTTAATTAACTTGCTCTTATTAAGCGTAGCTTGGTTGATGTTTTTAAGGATCATTACTTGAGTTTTTTCTTGTAATTCAATTCGACATCCTAGCGGAAGATGCGGAAACCCTTGCTTAACTTCTTTTGCTATTGCCTGATTTGTTTTACCTACTAACGCCCTAAATTTGTGTGAAAAGTCATATTCTGGTCGTGAATTACCAACAAAATCTAAAATAGTGCAGCATTCTTTATCATTAGTTAACCGCAAACCACGGCCAAGTTGCTGAAGGAAAATAGTTAAACTTTCTGTCGGACGCAAAAATAGTAAAGTGTCTAACTCTGGGATATCGACACCTTCATTGAATATATCAACAACAAAAAGTACATTAATTTGTTTTGATTTCAGTCGCTGTTGCTGAACTTCTCGGTCTTTACTGTTATCGCTCGTTAACACCCCGCAAGCAATATTATGTAGCGTAAACTTTTGAGCCATAAAGTTTGCATGTTCTTTACTGACGCAAAACGCCAGTGCTCGTATTTTAGTTATATCAGTAACAATTTCATCAAGACTTTGTAATATACGCATGACCCGTTGATCGTTATGCGTATAAAGGCTTGTTAATTCTGCAATATCATAACGGCCTTTAGACCATGGGATTTTAGTTAAGTCTGTATCATCGTCTATACCAAAGTATTGAAAGGGTGAAAGGTGACGTTGATTAATAGCCTCTGGTAACCTGATTTCTGCTGCAATAACATTGCAAAAATCGCTTAAAATATCGGTACCATCATGTCGTTCAGGTGTTGCCGTTAGTCCTAATAATATTTTAGGGCTAAAGTGTTTTAATACAGAGCGATAGCTATTCGCAGAAATATGATGGACTTCGTCAATGACAATATAATCAAAGTAGTCTTCACTTAGGATTAATGTATCTATTTGATTATTTAAGCTTTGAATAGAGGCGAATAGGTGCTTATATTTACTCGGTTTGTTATTACCAACCCATAGTTCACCAAAAGAACTATTTTTTAATACGCCACGGTATGCCCCCAGCGCTTGCTTTAATATTTCTTCCCTGTGAGCAATAAACAAAAACTTTGCTTCTGGATTTTCATTATAGAAACGCGCAAAATCAAATGCTGAAATGATAGTTTTACCTGTGCCTGTAGCTGCAACCACTAAGTTTCGATAGCGTTCATGCAGTTTTCGTTCAACTTGAAGTTGTTCTAGTATGGTTTGCTGATGAGAATGGGGTTTGATATCAAAATAAAAGCTAGGTGCTGAACTATTAAAATTACCTTTTGCTTCTTGTAGTGCGTTAGTTAGTTTTTCACGACTTTCAACTTCACCATCAAAGTATTCAAAATCAGGTGATTCCCAATAGGTATCAAAGGTACTAAGCGATTTTTCAATAATATGCGGGATTTCTTGCGAGGTGATTTTAAGGTTCCACTCTAATCCGCTTGTTAAGGCTGAATGCGATAAATTAGATGAACCAATATAACCAGTATGAAAGCCTGTATTTCGTATGAACAGGTAAGATTTTGCGTGAAGTCTTTCACGGTTAGTATTGTAACTAAGCTTTACTTCTGTATTAGGTAGATTTGCTAAAAACTCTACTGCTTTTGCATCGGTAGCGCCCATGTAAGAGGTAGTAATTATTTTTAGTTGTTTGCCACTACGAGTAAAAGACTCTAACTCTTTTTTAAATATTCGAATGCCAGTCCATTTTATAAATGACACTAGCCAATAGATTTTGTCAGAAGACTGGATCTCTCTTTTTATCTCTGCCTCTAGCGAGACCCCAACGTTACTACCGCAAAATAATTCACTTTGCGTTAGTCCGGTTATTGGCATTATAGACTCTACATATTTAGGTAAATCGGCAGCAATAGGGTTAGTTTTATTGAAAAGGGCGGTAAGGATTTTCCCTTGGCTATCTAGTAAGTTTTCACAGATTAGTTCGTCATCACGAATATGCTTACTAAGCCATTGAACAATTGCATTTGCCAAGCCTATTTGATCTTGAATTCTGTTGTCACTATTTGGAATGGAGTCCATTGCAATTTCAATGATGCGAGTTAAGAAGCGAGATAACCACGTAGCCGCTTCACCTGCTTGCAATGAACGTTCGCCAACATAGAAAGATTTACGATCTAAGTTTTGTTCAACTAATTGAGTAATCAGCTGTTCGTAAATACCTGTTTGATTCATAAAACCCCCAAACGCTAAAGATTTAATTTTTAAAATAAATGAATACTATCAGGATAGAGACAGAAAAAAACTTAATTTTAGGACTCTTTTGAGCTATGCTTGCCCTTTCAATTTCAGGTTATTATTTAAGCCATGAATTACCTCATTGGTATAATATGTTTTGTAATATAACCACCATTAACTCATAAGGTTATTTTTGTTATGTTCGCTAGCTTAAAAGCTTTGCCCGCTGATCCTATTTTAGGTCTGTTAACTAAATATCGAGAAGACACTAACCCGAAGAAGGTCGATTTAGGGGTCGGTGTTTATAAAAATGAAGCGGGTGAAACGACGGTACTTAATTGTGTAAAAAAAGCGGAACGGTATAGAACAGATACCGAGACCAGTAAGGTTTATATTGGCCCTACAGGATCGCCGCTTTTTAATGACGAAATGGCGAATCTTATTTTTGGTGTTAACCATAAAGTATTGAATGAAAACCGTACTTGCACCGTTTCTACCCCAGGCGGTACCGGTGCTTTACGTGTTGCCGCTGAGTTTATTAAATCGTGTAAAGCGGGTGATACTATTTGGGTAAGCAACCCAACATGGGCAAATCATATGGCTTTATTTCAAGCAGCAGGGTTAACGGTAAAAACTTACCCTTATTACGACTATGACAATAAAAACTTAGATTTTGACGGTATGTTAGCTGCGCTTAAACAAGTGTCTAGTAACGATGCTGTATTGTTTCATGCCTGTTGTCACAATCCAAGCGGTATGGATTTAACGAATGAGCAGTGGCAGCAAGTGGTTGATGTGACTAAGTCGGTTGGTTTTACGCCTGTTTTAGATATGGCGTATCAAGGCTTCGGGCAAGGTTTAGATGAAGATGCGTACGGCTTACGCTTAATGGCTGAATCAGTCAACGAAATGATAGTGTGTAGCTCATGCTCGAAAAATTTTGGCTTATATCGCGAGCGTATTGGTGCTTGTACTATTATTGGCGAATCAAGTTTGCAGGTTGATATTGCTAGCTCGGTATTGTTATCTGTTATTAGAGGTATTTACTCTATGCCACCAGCACATGGTGCGGCATTAGTTGAAATAATTTTATCGTCTGATGAGTTGCGTAACGAATGGCACTGCGAACTAGAAACAATGCGTAACCGTATTAACGGTAATCGTCAGCTACTTGTTGATAAGTTAGTAGAAAATGGCGTAACACGTGATTTTAGCTTTATTGCACGCCAAGCAGGTATGTTTTCGTTTTTAGGCATTACGCCTGAACAAGTACAGCTATTGCAAGATGAATACAGTATTTACATGGTTGACTCTAGCCGCATGAGTATTGCAGGCATTGCTAACCGTAATGTTGATTACTTAGCGCAATCAATTGCTAAAGTATTGTAAGTATTTGCGGGGTTGTAATCGCGTAAAAAAGCGCGAATCGAAGAATGTGCGTATTGCATTCTTTACGTTATTACGCTCACGTAGCGTCAGTTTTACCTACTTTTTAAAGGATCTCTTTTGTGACCACTTCAGGTAATTTATTTATTCTTTCTGCGCCTAGCGGTGCAGGTAAATCAAGTCTTATTAATGCATTGCTAAAACAAGAATCAAGCAGGCCTATGCAAGTGTCTGTTTCTCATACTACGCGTGATGCTCGACCCGGAGAAAACAACGGGGAACATTATCATTTTGTTTCGGTTAATCATTTTAAAAAGCAAATAAAACAAAATGCTTTTTATGAATATGCAGAAGTGTTTGATAACTATTACGGAACGTCAGAAGTAGCAATAGACGAACAACTTGCCCAAGGCATTGATGTTTTTCTTGATATTGACTGGCAGGGTGCGCAACAAGTGCGAATGAAAAAGCCGTCAGTTACTACTATTTTTATTAGCCCACCTTCTAAAGATGAATTAGAAAAACGTCTGCGTGGTCGTGGTCAAGACAGTGATGACGTTATCGCCAGTAGAATGGCGCAAGCACAAGCTGAATGCTCACATTTTCAAGAATTCGATTATATTATTATTAACGATGATTTTGATCAGGCGTTGGTTGACTTAACAACAATAGTGAATAATCAACGATTAAAACGTAGTCAGCAAGTAGGTCAACACAAAGCACTACTAAATGAGCTTGTGAGTTAAATAATTATTTTTATTCAGGCGATAACCGCGCATTTTACTTGCTAAATAACTGGGTGCTAAGTAAAATGCAGCGCTATTTTATATAATTTTAGTTGGAGTGACCAAATGGCTCGCGTAACTGTTGAAGATGCCGTAGAAAAAGTCGGTAACCGTTTTGATTTGGTGTTAGTAGCATCACGCCGTGCTCGTCAAATTGCAACGGGCGGTAAAGATGCGTTGGTTGATGTTGAAAATGACAAGCCAACTGTATTAGCTTTACGTGAAATTGAAGCAGGTTTAATTACGAATGAACTAATGGATAGTTCAGATCGTCATGAACAAATACAACAAGATACCGCTGAATTAGATGCGGTTGCAGCAATTGTTGGTGGTCAATCACAAGAGCCAGCTTCTTTATAAACTTCCTTTGAAGTAAATACAGTAAATAAAGCTAGGCTAAATAAAAACGCGTAAACTGTTACCTTATTTTTAAGGTGAGTTACGCGTTTTTTTATTTCTTTAAATATTTGCTTGTAAGTAGTGCGTAAAGCCACGTATTCTATTCTCATAATTATACTTGTGTCACATTCAAAATGTGAGTTTCAGGGCCGCAGAGCACTTTATGAGCAAGGCGCATCTTTTTATTAATGGTTATTCAGGGGAACATGTTCCTGCATTCTCTAAAAATGCTACATTCATGTAGCATTTTTAATAATAGATGTAACGAAGAACATAGTTTTCTCTGACATTCCTGTAGGGCTAGTTTAGAAACGTTTTATGCAGCGTTATTGATTTTGATAATGGAGAACAACCATTCTATTCAATCATGC
>JQIA01000634.1_pt1 | contig 18225 bp, 5 predicted proteins | sample 811431 | NCBI WGS metagenome assembly JQIA01 (sample SAMN02998118, study PRJNA258478) | marine sediment metagenome | biome: marine; feature: seafloor; material: sediment; isolation source: oil-polluted sediment collected from 3 locations (0.5 km, 0.7 km and 0.9 km)... | place: USA: Gulf of Mexico ...
GTTTGGGACTAATAATTTGTGACAAGTATAAACAAAAAATCGATAAAAAGCAAATAAACGCGATGAAATACATATTAAAATATTTTGTCGGATTGTTTACACAGAAATTAATCAAAGAGATTTAATAAAAAAAGCCCCAATTTTAATTGAGGTTTTTTCAAGTTTAGTGAGTTATTTCATTCTCAGAGCAATTTGTTTTTATTCTACAATCACTTTTTTGGTAAACGTATGTTCATCAGTTTTAAGTTCAATAATATAAGTACCAGCACTTAAGTTTTCCACTTTAAATTCTGAATAGCCCATATTTGGTATATTTTGTATGTGATGAATAGATTGCCCTATGATATTTGTAAGCTCTATCGTATTTATTTGTTTTAAATTGGGGTTGATAATAATTATACTATTAATAGCATTTGAGTAGTGGACATCTAGATTGGTTAACTCATCAATCGAATCATTTAGTGATGCGTTAGATTGAAATGTAATTTCAAAGCGCTCTAAATGTTCCCCAACTGTAAGATGTACTTCATAGTCACCAAGTTTAAGGTTGTGATAAATATTTAAGTCTATATCATGTATAAAAATGTCTAATTCATTTGAAATATTTTCTAAAGCATCAATTTTTATGGAAGCTAGACCATCTTGGTCAATTTTGACCCCTAAAGGCAGTTTTTGGTTAGGATTAAAATTATCTACAGCTTGAATTACATAATTGTTATTATCAAATACCCAAAATAAGTCTTCTTTGTTATCTTCAATAAGTAAGGCATCGTAACCAATATCGTGTTGATTACTAGCATAATCATCTACACCAACTAAGAGTTGTCTATGATAACCTTTTGGCGAATCAAACATCAATCTGATTTTTTGTCTAAGATCTGTATCATTGCTTTCTTGGGTTGCATTTTTACTTGTTTTGCCAGCAGACCTCATAAATACCGAAGGATCAGACGCTTCGGTCTTAAAGATACGTTGACTGTTTTTAAATGAAACGGTACCTCCAGTATCTGCAGTAACAAAGAATCCTTGGCTAACTGGTATATATTGTTGTGGAGCTCCTTTACTAGACACCAAAGACCCAGAAGAATTAATACGGGTATCACTTAAAATTGCAGCAGCGCCACCCATAAGCGTATAAGTACCATAACCACCTTGATATTCAGCTAAAACATGCGTTGAACTTGCAAAATGTTCCCAGAAATATAATGCTCCGTTAATAATATTACTAGCAGCTCGACCAGGGCCATCACTAACATTATCCAGAATAAATTCATCAGCATCTATTGCCGACGCATATGGATTACCAATTAAGTAATCATTATTTGCTGAAAGTGTTAAGGTTACATCTCCATTATGAGGTTTACCATTATAGACATAGTTTTGCTCTGTTGAGATAGCACCACCGGTATCGGTAACACCTTTCATTGTATAACCTTCTCCAGCATTTAACGATCCAGTACTACGTACATGTTGCCAAGATGCATAATCATCACTAAGCTGATTACTAAATTTCCATATCCAATAATCTGCAATACCTATAGGATCTCCAATTGTTCCATTATAGCCAGATGTTAAAAAGCTTATTGGTTTAGGTGGAGCCGATGGTGTTGCTATTGGTGTTGTACCATCATACAATATATCTGGAAGCGTATAGCTGTTATTATTTGTACTCGTATTACTAATTCCAACAGGAGCTGCCCAATAATTATAAGTAAATAAATCTGCAGTTCCTTGTTGGTCGCGTTCTAAAATCCCAGCACTGGTTATGTCTAAATCGCTATCTTCAGATTGAATAAGTTGAGACTCACCTTCAAGGTCTAACTCCCCATCTAATTTCAAGTAATGGGTTACTGTTAATCCGTTACCTGTACCTGAACCGGTGTCTCCGTCTACTTGGAGTTCATTACTATTGACGATTAAACCTAATACAGACCGCTCACGACCTAGTCCAGCGTTTGTGTTAATAGTCACATTATGATTGGTTTCTACAATATTCCAATCGATAGGTGTTACATTATCAACAATTGATAAGGCGTTGGGTAATGTTTGAACCGTGTTATTTAGCCAAGTACCATCGGTTGACCATGTCCCATTAGCTTGAGATTCGTATGGAAGAGGAGCAGTTTGCCTATCAACTGTATCTAGGTTTCTTAAGGCTCCATGGTTTCGGTTCCCTGAGATGTCGTTAGTATTTGTATATGTATAAATGGACATAGGGTAATAACCAGCCATGTCTGTAAATGGAATTGAGGCCACTTCATTTTTAGTAGTAGTTTGTGGTATTATTGATCCATCAGCAAAATTAAAAGAATTTAAAACTTCTTGATTCATGATGTAGTGTAGTTGGTTCTCGCTTAAAGCAGTATCCCAAACTCTAACTTCGTCAATATTACCTTCAAAATGGGCTGTTGGTGTGTTTTTGCCAGCTGCAGCTATATAAAATGATTGTGTTGTAGCAGTAGGTGCTGTTAACGCAGCGGTCTTGTCTAGAACACCATCTACATATAAGTTAGCAGTCCCACCAGAATAAATAATGGCAACTTGATGCCATTCGTCTTGAGGAATCACAACATCTGAGGTGATGATTTGTGTAGATCCGTTTTTCCAGGACATTTCAAAGCGTCCTGTACTATTAATTTTAAAATCGTATCCTTCGGTATAAGCAGCATCACGTTTAGAAAGAATGGAAGTGTTAGCCGAACTAGCTCCACGTTTTACCCATGCTGAAACAGTAAAATCTGTTGGATTTAGGTCTAAAGCATCTTCCATGTCAATATAATCTACGGCACCATCAAAATAAATTGAACGTTTTACTTCTACTTGAGGAGCATATCCAAAAGTTATGTATTTAGTCCCGTCAAAGTCATAATCTGTTTCAAGATTAGGTCCATTTGGATCCATAATTCTATAATCTGCAGTTGGGTCAAATATTCCAGTATCAGAAATAAACATTAAATAGTCACCGGGCGGATTAATGTTACGTACAGCGTTTTGAGGAATTGATACTTTAGCAATACCTACATCACCACCAACCTCTACAACTTTCCAAATACGTTGCATTCCAATAAATGTAACATCAGTATTTAGAGCTGGAGCAATCCCCGCACTCATGTTAACACCAATGGTGCCTGCTGCTAAATTTAAATCTACACCATTATTCCCCCACATTAAGAATTCTTTATCATTAAATGTATTGGTAGCATTTGTTGTTACATTATCATTATTAGTATCATATATATTGGTAAGTCCAATAGTTAGGATTCCTTCAATAAGTCCAGTCCCATCGACAGCATCATTAACACTACTGGATTGTTTTTGATTAAGTTCTGAAGCATCATCGCGACCAATACCAGCAATGTCATAGTTGTAACCCGAGTTTGTTGATTGATCCCAAATTACAGTTCCATCTGAGTTTACATAATCTTGAGAAGTACCATTGGTACCGAGGGTAATACCATATTTCACTCCTAAATAGGATTGTATTCTGTTACGAGCATCAGTTAAACTAACATCTCCATTTGTTGTAGAATAAGTTATGACTTCTGCAATTCGTCCATCAAAACTTCCTTTCCAATATTGACTTCTACCGAGCCAATATCTTGTGTTATTTGTATTTGCCCAAGATCCTGAATTGGCTGTAATATTTCCAAACTGATTATTGTTTATATAAAGATTTGCTCCAGTATCACCTGAATTATGCCTGGTGTTAATTATGCTTATTTGATTAAAATCTACAGCACCATCTGTTGTGCCTCGACCGTAACTAGCTTGTGTACCAATACAATATCCAAAGCGTTCGTTAGAAAAACGTGCGGAATAATTTCCGTAACCAAATCCAGTAACATCTTCTGCGGCTGTATTGCCCAGTGGATCAGTACTGCAAAAGGTATCTAATGGAATCATTGAAGTAGTAACATTAGGGTCTGGAATTACAACCATAAAAATATCATTACTATTAAACCCGGCAGTACTGCTCAGCTCATCTCTACTACCATCGCTGATGATATAAGTCATATCGCTGTTGGATGTATTGTTGTTGTTTTCAAACTCTATAACAGGATTGAAATTGAAGTTGTTTGTGGTATTGTTTCTATAGACAGGTTCTTGACCAGTAACAACAGTCTCTGCATGGTTTCCTTTGCCATTATCTGTCCATTTATTAACTCCCGATCCATCTGTTCCAACGGCGAAGCCATCTAACTGATCTGCTTTCAACCATAAATCTAGGTTACTGGTTACACCTCCAGGAGCAATGGTAGGTGAACAATATTCAGTACCGGTAATTGTAATATTATCTATATATATTAGATCGCCATCATCACCGGCGTCACTTCTAACTCTAAATTGAGATGTTGTTGCTGCAGGGAAAGTATAGTCAGTACTTAAAAGGGTTGAAGTTTTACCATAAAAAATGATACTTGTGGTACTTTCGTAATCTGCATCTTTGCTAACAACATCTCCACATACATAATCGCTAACTGTTGCCCAAGTAGCACCACTGTCGTCACTATATTCAATAAAAAAATTTTCAACATTTTCAACACTGTAAGCCGTAAAAAAGAATTTAAAATCTACTTTGTCATAAGCACTAAAATCAAAGAGAGGAGAATCCATCGAAGATCCAAATCCCGAGTCATCTCTAAGTTCCAGACTATAGCTATTTGAATAGGATCGTGTTGCATTATTTACTCTTGCAGCATCAGAACCATTATCAGTCCACCCATCTAACCCACTTTCAAAATCTGAGGTATGTAGTATTGTTTGACCACAGGCTCCAGCTCCAAACCCTTGAATACTAAAATTATAAGGATTTTCATCTGAATCATTATTTGCTATAGATATTGTAGCTGATCTAGTTCCCTCTACCGTAGGATCAAATGTTATTGTAAATGTTGTACTTCCGGAAGGAGCAATTGGGGTGGTAGGATTTGCCGTTAATGTAAAATCTGCAGTGTGCCCAGTTATCGTAATATAAGGACTAAGATCTGTTAAAGATAAATCAAGTACGCCTAAATTTTCAATGGTAAATGTATTGATTTGTGAACCTGCTGCTTCAGGAACGCTTCCAAAATTGGTATCGTCTAGAGCAGATGGTGTTATATCACCGTCAGCTATTGAGTTTCCGTTTCCTGTAATATTTATTTCTGGTGAAGGTGTAGTGCCTGTGCCTTGAATATCAAAGTTATAAGGATCTTCGTTGCTATCATCATTAGCAATTGATATTGTTGCTGTTCTAAGACCGGTTGCGCTAGGGTCAAAAGTTATGGTAAATGTTGTATTTCCGGAAACGGCTATTGGAGTTGTTGGATTCGCTGTAAGTGTAAAGTCGGCAGCATTAGTACCAGAAATTGTAATATAAGGAGAAGCTGCTGTTAAATTTAAAGAAGCTGCGCCTGTATTTTGAATTGTAAATATATTTGCATTAGTACCAGCGGTAACGTCAACATTCCCAAAGTCAGTATCATCAGTTAGGGTAGGCGTAATATCTCCATCAGCAATATCAGTAGCATTACCTTGTATATTTATTTCTGGAGTTGGTGTCGTATTTATAAGAGAAACATTGTCAATAGCGATATCACTACTCCATCCAGAACCACTAGCTCCAGTTGTGCCGTTAAATCTAATTTTAACTGTAAGACCACTGTAAGCGCTTAAATCAATTGTGTCTTGATTCCAAGTATTACCCAAGTTACCAGAATAGGTTCTTAGGGTTGTAGGATATGTTGATCCATCATCAGTACTGATATCTACATTTAATGTACCAACATCAGCTCCATACATATGATAGCTATATGTAAACTCTGGGTTTGACACGCTTGTGAAATCAAAACAAAGACTTTCAAAATTTGCAACCTTACTCGGGTAGCCTGTTCCGTTCCCTGAAGCTTCGGTGTACATATACCAGGTATCACCATCACCTCCAGAAGGTCCCGTATTACTTGATGGGGTACCACCACTTCTATTGGTCCAATTTATATCATCTCCAGTATCTTGAGTCCAAGATCCTTCTGTGCTCTCAAAATTTTGTACGTAAGGGAAGGTACTAACCGTTGTTCCACAGGTTTGTGAAAAAGTACTATAGGATACAAATATGCATAATGTAAGAATGCATGTTCTAAGAACATGAGTAGTGTTTTGCATAAGTAGTTAAATATTATTAGTTTGGGACTAATTAATTTAACTACAAATGTAAGTAAAATCCTTTAAAACGCAAATATATTCGATGAAATGCATAAAATTAGTAAGATTTATCCTATTTTTAATTTAAATCGTATATGTTTTCCCAATAAAATAAGGTTTATTACTAAAACACTAGGTATTGGTTTTAAGTCGTTTAACGATGTTTTCTAATTCATGGCGCTCAATGTTTTAAACAATTAATTCTCACAAAACCAATAATTTGTATTAGTCCCAGCTAATAATATTCTCATAAATAGCTATCAAATTGTCTATTATTGAATAATTACTTTCTTAGATAATTTACCATTTTCTGTATTAAGAGTAATAATATATGTTCCAGTGCTTAAGTTTTCTATTCTAAATTCAGCGCGACTAGTGTTAGGTACATTATTAATAGTCTTCACTTTTTGCCCGAGTATATTTGTTAACTCAATTCTGTTGATTTGTTTTAAAGTAGGATTAAATAAGACGATACTCTCAATAGCATTAGAGAAATGTACATCCAATTCTGTAATTTCATAATCCGAACCTCCAAGAGCTACATTATTCTTAAAAGTAATTTCAAAGCGTTCTAAATGTGTGCCTACAGCCAGGTTAACTTCATAACCGCTAATTTTTAAATCATGATATATACCTAAGTCAATATCATGTAAATAGATATTTGTTTCATTATCAATATTTTCAAGGACATCAATTTTTATCGAAGCTAAACCTGCCTGATTAATTTTAACGCCTAAAGGTAATTTTTGACTGATGTTAAAATTATTTACAGCCTGAATTACATAGTTACTATTATTGGCTATCCAAAATAAGTCTTCATTATTGTCCTCAATAAGTAATGCATCGTAACCCAAATCGTATTGGTCACTGGCATTTTGATCAACCCCAGTTAAAAGTTGTCTATGATAACCTTTTGGTGAATCGAACATCAACCTAATCTTTTCTCTAATATCTGCATTTTTTTGAGTAGCTCCTTCATTAGCAGACCTACTAAATACTGATGGGTCTGAGGCCTCAGTTTTAAACGTACGTTGACTGTTTTTAAAAGAAACAGAACCACCAGATCCTGCAACAACAAAGAATCCTTGACCAACAGGAATATACTGTTGAGGTGTTTTTGTTCCCAATGCACCTGATGCATTTATGCGTACGTCATTAGAAATGGCACTGATACCTCCCATTAATGTATAGGTTCCATAACCTCCTTGATATTCAGCTAGATTATGTGTGGAACTTGCAAAATGTTCCCAAAAATATAATGTTCCGTTAATAATATTGCTTGCTGCTCTACCCGCACCATCACTTATATTATCTAATATAAATTCATTGGCATCAATAGCAGAAGCATATGGATTCCCTATTAAATAATCATTTCCAGCCGAGAGTGTTAAGTTAATATCTCCGTTATGTGGTTTTCCGTTAAAAACATAGTTCTGTTCAATAGAAATTGCGCCTCCGGTGTTTGTTGGACCTTTCATAGTATAACCTTCTCCAGGTAATAAAGACCCGGTACTGCGTACATGCTGCCAAGATGCGTAATCGTCATCTAATTGATTACTAAATTTCCAAACCCAATAATCGGCAATTCCAATAGGATTACCTGAAGTTCCGTCATAACCAGAAGTTAAGAATGTAATTGCGCTAGGTGCGGCTGCATTTGTACCATCATTTAATACATCTGGAAGGGTGTAGCTATTATTATTAGTTGTGGTGTTACTTATCCCTACCGGTGCTGACCAATAGTTGTAAGTAAACAAATCGGCGGTTCCTTGTTGGTCACGCTCGAGTGTACCGGCGCTGGTAACATCTAGGTCACTACTTTCAGATTGAATTAATTGAGATTCTCCCTCCAAGTCAATAGAACCATCAATTTTTAAATAGTGTGTTACTGTTAAACCATTTCCTGTACCACTTGCAGTATCTCCATTAACTTGAAGTTCATTACTTCCAACCACTAGTCCGAGAACTGAACGTTCTCGTCCTAGGTTTGCGTAAGTGTCAATTGATACGCTATGATTGGTTTCAACAATATTCCAACCAATAGGCGTAGTTCCATCTACAATAGATAATGCATTTGGTAAAGCTTGCACGTCATTATTTAGCCATGTTGCGTCAGTTGTCCATGTACCATCAGCTTGAGATTGATATGGTAATGGAGCTGTTTGTCTATCAACCGTATCTAAATTTCTAAGAGCACCTTGATTGTTATTTCCAGAAGCATCATTAGTGTTAGTATAAGTATATACAGACATTGGGTAATATCCTGCAAGATTATTCCATGGAATTGATGCGACTTCGTTATTTGATATAGTTTGAGGAATTGTTTTCCCGTCAACAAAGCTCGTGTTATCTTCAATTTCTTGATTCATAACATAGTGTAATTGATCAAGACTCAATGCTGTGTTCCAAACTCTAACCTCGTCAATATTCCCTTCAAAGTGGGCTGTTGGTGTGCTTTTTCCAGCTGCTGCGATGTAAAATGATTGTGTTGTTGTAATAGGAGCAGAGAGTGTAGTTGATTGGTCTAATACCCCATCTATGTAAAGGTTAGCAGTCCCTCCAGTATAAATAACAGCTACTTGATGCCATTCGTTTACAGGAATTACGGTATTTGAAATAATTGTTTGTGTTGTTCCGTTTTTCCAAGACATTTCAAAGTTTCCAGAGGCATTAATTTTATAATCATATCCTTCTGAATAAGCTGCATCTCTTTTTGATAGAATAGAAGTGTTGGCAGAGCTAGCACCTCTTTTTATCCATGCAGAAATTGTAAAATCTGAAGGGTTTAGATTCAGTGCGTCTTCCATATCTATATAATCAACTGCACCATCAAAATATACTGAACGTTCTACTATCACTTGTGGAGCATATCCGAATGTGATATATTTTGTACCATCAAAATCATAGGTAGTTTCTAAGTTGGATCCATTGGTCGATAAAACTCTATAATCTGCCGTTGGATCAAAAACGCCTGTGTCTGAGATAAACATTAGATAACTTCCTGGAGGTGTGATATTACGTATTGCATTTTGTGGAAGAGATACTTTTGCTGTACCAACATCTCCTCCATTTTCTACAACCTTCCAAACACGTTGCATAGCGGTGAAAGTTACATCGGTATTTAAGGCAGGAGCAATTCCAGCACTCATATTTACTGTTATCGTAGAAGCTGCTAAATTAAGATTAACACCATTGTTTCCCCATACTAAAAACTCTTTGTCGTTAAATGTGTTGGCTGCATTTGTTATTCTGTTATCTTGATTAGTATCGTAAATATCTGTAAGACCAATGGTTAAAATGCCTTCGGTTGGTCCACTACCATCGGTAGCATCATTAACGCTACTAGATTGCTTTTGGTCAAGCTCAGAGGCATCGTCGCGCCCAATTCCGGTAATATCATAGTTGTATCCAGTGTTTACAGATTGGTCCCAAATTATTGTACCATCAGAATCTACATAGTCTTGAGCTGTTCCGTTTGTACCTAATGTAATTCCATATTTTATTCCTAAATAAGATTGAATTCTATTTCTGGCATCAGTAGGGTCAAGGTCACTATTAGTAGTAGAGTAAGTAATTACTTCTGCAATACGACCATCAAAACTACCATTCCAATATTGGCTACGTCCTAACCAAAATCTTGTATTATTTATACCTGCAAAATCAGGAGCATCTGAAGTGTCAGTACCTATTTGACTTCCGTTAAAAAATAGTTCAATTCCAGAATTAGCAGCGTTATGTCTAGTATTTATTATGCTTATTTGATTATAATCAATACTGTTATCTTTTGAAGCTCGTCCATAACCAGAGTTTAGACCACCAGTTGTACCAATGCAATACGTTAATAGTTCATTATTAAACCGCGCAGTATAACCACCATAACCAAACCCTGTAACATCTTCATTTTGAGTATTTCCAGTTGGATCTGTACTTGTAAATGTATCTAACGGAATCATTCCTGTGGTAATTGTAGGATCGGGCATTAATACGACAAAAATATCGTTACTATTAAACCCTGCAGTAGATCTTAATTCATTTCTACTTCCATCATTAATGATGTAGGTCATATCCCTATTGGCCGTAGTATTATCATTTTCGAAATCAATGACAGGATTGAAATTAAAGTTTCTATTTGTGTTATTTCTGTATACTGGTTCTTGACCGGTCACAACAGTTTCTGCGTGGTTTCCTTTACCATTGTCTGTCCATTTGCTTACACCAGCGCCATCAGCTCCAACACTGAATCCATCCAATTGGTCGGCCTTTAACCATAGATCTAGGCTTGTAGTAATTCCACCAGGTGCATTCGTTGGTGTACAAAATACCGTACCCGTAATAGTAATATTATCTATATAAATAAGATCATTTGTATCACTTGCATCACTTCTAAATCTAAATTGAGAAGTTGATGCAGAAGGAAACGAAAAGTTTGTACTTAAAAGGGTTGATGTTTTAGAATAAAAAGTTGTGGTATCATCACTTTCAAAATCGGCATTTTTATTTACAACATCGTTGCCTATATAATCATTGATTACTGTCCAAGTTGCTCCGCTATCATTACTATACTCAACCAAGAAATTTTCTGTATTTTCATAATCATAGGCCAAAAAGAAGAATTTAATATCAACTTTATCGTACGTACTTAGATCGTATAAAGGAGACATGAAAGATGAATTTGATCCTGCGGCATCTAAGCTTCTAATTTCTAAACTATAATCGTTAGAATATGAACGGCCTGTATTATTAACACGTGCAGCATCAGTACCACCATCTGTCCAACCATCTAATCCACTTTCAAAGTCAGCAGTATGTAATACTGTAGTATCACATGGACCTGCACCAAAACCTTGAATGTTAAATGTATATGGGTTTTCGTCAGAATCATTATTGGCAATCGATACTGCTGCATTTCTCATTCCTATAACTGTAGGATCAAAGGTAATAGTGAATGTGGTGCTTCCTGATGCTGCAATTGGAGTAGTTGGAATTGCAGTTAATATAAAATCTATAACATCCCCAGTAATTGTAATATAAGGACTCGGGTTTGTTAAATTTAAATTTACAGACCCTGTGTTATCTATAGTAAAGGTATTAGCTTGTGAACCTGCTACCTCTGGTACATTTCCAAAATACGTGTCGTCAGTAGCATTAGGTGTAACATCACCATCTGCTATTGTAGTTCCGTTTCCAGTAACATTAATTTCTGGTGCAGGTGTTTGTCCTGTTCCTTGAACTCTGAATGTATATGGGTTTTCGTCCGAATCATCATTGTCTATAGAGATATCTGCAGTTACAGTACCTACAACTGTTGGTGCAAACCTAACTACAAATGTAAGATTATTTCCTGCGGCAATTGAAGCTGCACTTGGTTGTGTCAAAATAGTAAATGCCACATCGCCACTAATGCCAACTAAAGGTGCACCTCCAGTTAAGTTAAGTGCTACTGTTCCTGTATTTTGAATTGTAAAAGTATGGTCTAATGAGGATCCTGTATCTATTGTTCCAAACTCAGTATCGTCTGTTATTACTGGAGTAGTATCACCGTTTGCAATATCATTTCCGTTTCCCTGTATATTTATTTCTGGATTAGATACGGTTGTTGTTAATCCACTTAGGTCAACTATTTGTAATTCGTGGGACATCGTATTTCCGCTTCTATGACTCCAATGCGCTGCTTGTGTAGTTGAGTTAAAATAATAGTTTCTCCAACCTCTTGCATAAGCAGTTCCGCCACCACTAGATATTGATGAACCAATAATTAAAGCTTCATCTGTTCCTGTTAATCCCGCGCTTGTTATATCTATGGTTGATTCGTTTGCTGTATTTGTCATATTTTGGTAGCGCGTGACGTTAAGCCCTGTATTTGCTAGTACATGCACAAAATGCCTGTTGGTTCCCGCTGAATCATGGTTGCCATTAAAAGTCCAATCTACAGTTTGGTTACTAGCTCCAGGATCCATTACTGGCCAATTGTCTGCAATGGCGTCGTTGGTACCACTAGCTCCGGTATCACCAATATGTTGACTAAAAATAATGGCATCGCTCCAAGCACTAACATTTGTTGTGGTTCCTGTACCATCCGATCCATTACGTAAAGTTAAAGTTCCCGTATCGGCAGATGCATTTCCAGAATCACCATGAAGCACCGTCCAGTTGCTACCTGTAAACTCCACTACAGTTATATAAACTGTAACATTGTTTCCGTTAGATCCTTTTTGCACTCTTAAGGTGGTTGTATTTTCTAAATAGGCCAAAGCAGTGCCAGAATCGGCATCATCACCAGTCGAATTGTTCATAATCCCATTTATAAATGGAATACAATTGTTAGCGTTTACAATTCCTGTTAAGGCTTGTGTAACGCTATTGGTTGCACCATTTAGGTTAACAGCATAACGTCCTCTTACAATCATTTCATTGTTTCCTGCTGCAGGACCTACATACTGCCAAATGGAAGAATTAAAGCGCATATTGGCTGTAACAGATCCAGCTTCTCTATAATAGGTAAGCGTTCCCGTTCCTGTAAGTTGTCTTGCACCAGAAAGATCATCGCCTTCAAAGTTTCCGCCTGAACCATTTCGTCCTGCATTTGTTTTACGATTGTTATTTGCTAAAGCTACAGCATTGTTAAGTGAGGCCACAGCTGTAAAGCCAGTATTAGTCCCTCCGGCGTTTGTAACATCATCTTGAAGATGCTGTACATTAAAATCAGGAGTTTGAGAAAAGATGTTTAGTGAAAATAGTAGGCAAAGTAAGGGCATACCAATCCCAATGGGGTTGTTGAATTTTTTCATAAGTAGTTAATAACAATTGACAGGACAATATTACTAACTAAATCTATAAAATGCAAATATAATCGATGAAATACATAGTTTAAATACAGATATAATCGATGAAATGCATATTATTTACATAACTACTTGGTTATAAGTTTATAACAAAAAAAAGCGATTCTTGTTGAATCGCTTTTCTAAATGTAGAATTTACTTTTGTTAATCTTTTATTAGCTTTTTAGTAGTGGTTTCTCTACTATTTTTGTCTGATATTTTTAAAAAATAAGCACCTGAAGCAATTTTATCTAAGCTAGGGATATTTATTTTACCATTAATGCCAGAAGTTGTTTTATCTAAAATAACCCGTCCGTTAAGGTCAAGTAATGAAATTTTATAAGCACGGTTACCTTTGTTTTTTGGTAAATTAATGATAATACTATTCTTGAAAGGATTTGGAGATACTGTAATATTATCAAAATTTGAATCTGGAGTGCTTAGAATGTGTTCATTAACTTTTATTATCTTAAAATCATCAATAAAGAACCCCTCTGCATTTGCAGAATAGTTTTCGAACTTGTTATTGCTGTCAGATCTGAATCTAAATTGTATATAAGCCGTAGTTGCTCCAAATAAGAAACTATTATTTGTGGGATCTATTACAATTTCTTCCATGACCCATTTATCCATTTGATCACCATCATAAACTTGACCAGAGCTGTTGTTGGATTGAAAAGAATGACTTGTTCCTGATTTATCACCATGTGAATTGTTAGTTCCATTGGTAGCATTAGGCTTGGTATACTTTCCGGTTAAAGATTGCCATGTAGAACCGTTTGTTGAACCTAATATTTCAACAAAGTCAAAATTGCGTTCTAAATCCCATTTTGAATAGTATTGTACTAAAACTTCATTAGTGTTTGAAAAATCGTAAGAAGTAGCTGTAGTTAAAGTACGGGTGCTATTATTGCTATATGCTAAAATAGAATTATCTCCAATTTTTATACCTTTTGAACCTGAATATTGAGCACCCGCTGCCGTAGAAGCAGTCCAGGTACCCGAGGTGGTCCAGTTATTTAAATTATCGGTATCAGGATTATCAGAAATTAATACATCTGGTTGGTAATATTTTTCAATGTTAACATTATAGAAAACAATACCGTCTCCATTTGCTAATTGTACTTGGTATTCAATTTTTTCATTTGCTTGAATACTTCCGTTTAATACTATTTGCGCAGAAACATTTCTTTGCTCTAAAATGGTCATACCAGATTGTGCTGGTATGGATGCAATTGATGTTATGTTAGTTGAAACGGGTGTGACTGTTAGTGTAAAATTGCTAGAAGTTTGTCCTAAACGTTCAATTCCAAAAGTTAAATTAGAAGTTAATGTACTTATATCTGACTGTGTTAAATCGTGAAACTTTGCATATTTCCCACCATAGTAAGCAGTCATTAAAGAAATGCGCATGGCTCTTTTAGCAATTGGGACAATATCGTTTGTTGGTGGCCAAAAACCTGTACCTCCATGTTCTGGAGTGGTCGCTAAAATATTTTGACCTGAACCTGTTGAACCGTTTCCATCTGTATTGCCTCCTACCATCCAGTCGTCAGCAATACCATTTGCGGCCGAGAATATGGTTGCACCAGACACATATCTATTATAACGTGTCATGTCTTCATGCCACTTATGCATTTCATCTTCTCTACCTGAAACAAATGTTGGATTACCACCATAAGGATGTGGAATTGCATTTGCTGATGTATGATTCATTAAAACTGTTTTGAAGTTTCTTGCTAATACAAAGTCACGCAAAATTTGTGATTCTGGTTCAGAAAAAGCAGAAGGACCTCTATATGAACTACTGCTTGGGGTGCCTGAAGATCCAGTTCCGGCAGTACCCCAGAAATAATCAAAGTTCCTATTTAAATCAACACCTCTAGATGAGGTTGAGTTACTGGTACTTCCAGTATTTGGTCTACAGTTTTTGCGCTGCATACCTCCACCACTAGAAGATAAGTGTTCATTCCAACGTAAGCCATCAGGATTTACGACTGGAATAAAATAGAGTTCATTATTATCTACTAGATTTTTTACAGCAGAATCTGTAGCATAGTTTTCAAGTAAATACCACATAAAATAGATATTACTCATTAAACTGCCTACCTCGCGTGAGTGAATCATGGAGGTGTAAAGCGTTTGAGGTTTTGTGCCTTCAGGAGAGGATTGGTCACCAGTTATTCTAACATAGTGAACGGTTTTAGGATCCCATCTTGAAGTCCCTTGACCACTATAAGTTTGACCATTATTTGTTATTGAGCTAGCAGGATTTCCCCAGGTGGTTTGATTGGTGGGAGAGGCATCTGCTTTTACGGAGATTAAACTTGGGTATGATGATCTCATTTGGTCTAACTCAGTTTCAACCTCGCTTATAGTAAGGCATCCACCCATAGTTCCTAAGTTGAAGTTTGTTGGTGTAGCCCAATCAATTTCGCTAGCCCCAGTATATTCTAAAAAATTATTAAGAGTTATACTCGAAGTAGAAGATCTTAATGCTGTAGTTTTGGCTTTATCTTGTTTTAAACTAGCTATTGCTTTTGAAAATGTTCTTTTTATGCGCTCTTTATAGAAGTTTGTTAGGTCTTCAATTTCAACACTATAATTAATGTTGTGGTTTTTTAAAATATTCAATTCATATTCTGATAGCTCAAGTGTTACAGAACTTTCATTGTGAATCGCTCCACATCTAAGATCAATACCTTGATCTATTAATTGATGGTAGCTATTATGAGCACTAGTATTTATAGTCACTCTTTTGTGGTTTTCCTGTGAAAACGAAAGTTGGATTATTGCAAATGCAAATACTGTGATTAAAGTAGATTTTTTCATTGGGGCCATGTTTAATTAATTACAATTGACAGTGCAATATTACAATTAATTCTATAAAACGCAAAAAAACCCGATGAAATGCATAATAATATTTTTTATTATATTTTTAAATCGTTGAATATTAATGTGTTAATAATTTTAATGCGCTAAAATTTACTCATTGAATTTTCGTTTTAATACCATTATCCAGATCTAGAACTATTTCTTTTATCTAAACCATTGATGTCCAGGGGAGTGCGATTTCGAACTAAAACCTCAAAATTATAGAGTCTTTACAAATATAATGTGCAGGATAATTTTAGAACTGTTTGTTTTAATTAAGTAACCACTTTTATCGAAACCTTGATGTTGTGCTTTTTTATAAATTGATTGCCTAGTTATGATAGAAAAATCTAAACGAGGCAGAAACTTTATGATTATTCAAGCTCAAGAATAGCCGTTTATAATGTTTTGAAGCCCGTTAAATACCATTTAACTATAGCAACACGTATTTCATCGACAGTTAATGGCTAGTAAACTAAATATCTTATGGTATGCTATCCTTTGAATTATGTTTGTAAAGTTCTTTTATTATTTCTGTATAAATTATTATGTTTTAATATAAAGAGTATTACCCAAGTCTCACCAATATACCTACATTATGAAAACTATAAATTCTTACAATGCGTCATTGTTGGTTATGATAATATGCTTTATAAATTCTACAATGGGCTTCTCCCAATGCATTTTCGAAAATGAAATAAATACCGATAATCCAAATGATTACAATCCATATACAATAAATCAAGTTGTGGATCCCATTATAACGGCTTCTGGAATTAGTAGAGGTTCAGGTATTGTTGGAAAGAATAAGCATAAGCAATATAAAGCTAAGGGTTGGGGGTCTAATGCATTTGATGAAAATGACTATTTTGAATTTACAATAACTATAAGTACCGATTCTGAAATTAATTTTACGAACTTTCAATATACGCCCAAAAGAAGTAAAAAAGGGTATGTCAAAAACTATGAGTTAAGATCAAGCCTTGATAGCTATTATTCGACTATTGATACACCAGGGTATGATGGCAATGGTGTAACTATAGATTTATCTGCGCCTGCGTATCAGGAGGTTCAGGGTTCAGTTACTTTTAGACTTTATGCATGGGGAGCAGATAATGATAATAGAGGTTTTAGCATTAAGGATTTTGCTTTTAACGGAAACATTGTAAATAGAAATGCATTGTCGATAGTCCAAGAAGTTATTAAAAGTAAAGCATTGTCAATAATTGAACACAAAAGTGGAGAGGTCCAATTTATATTGTCTAATAATTTGAAAATGAAAGCTATTCAAATAATAGATTTGCAGGGCAAAATTGTACATGATTTAAAGGCCAGTGGAAACTCTATTTTATTTAATAACTTAAATAAGATTAGCAAAACTGTATATGTTGCAAAAGTTGTGCTTGCCAGTGGACAAATAATAACTAAAAAGGCAATCAAAAGGTATTAAAAATAATATAAAATAAGCTACTTTAAACCGCTTCGATGTTGTTTAATTGTACCGTATTAAAGTTATATCAATAAAAAAGATTAATTTACATATAAATTTTGTTAACAGTGCAACACCAAGCCCCCCTTAATATCCTCTTAATTGAAGACGACACCATTGAAATCATGAAGCTTAACAGGACCATACAATCATTGCAACTTAATCATAAAATTGTTGAAGCTAAAAATGGAGAAGAAGCTTTTAAAATTCTAGAACAAAAAGATAAATTACCCGACATTATTTTATTAGATTTAAACATGCCAATAATTAATGGCATAGAGTTTTTATCAATAATGAAAGGACAGGATTCTTTAAAACACATTCCAACGATTATATTAACGACCTCCGATAATAATAAAGATTTGCTCCAATGTTATAAATTAGGAATTGCAGGATATATTTTAAAACCTTTAAAATATAATGATTACGCAGCAAAAATTAAAAAACTATTAGATTATTGGAGTATTAATAAATTAATAAAAAATTAAGCAAAGGAATAGTGTTTGGAGCTGTTTTTAGCTAGTTATTTAAGCGTATGAATATTTCCAAATTTAATTTTAATTTATCTTCAAAACAATTACTAATATTATCTATTATATTGATTTTTGAAGTTATAGGCACCTTAGCATCTTATAAATTGGTAGTTAAAAATGAAGAGGAAACACTTAGTCAAGATTTTAATTCGATTTCAAAAGAGATTACTGCCAAAATTGAGAAGGAGATCAGTTTGAATCTTGAAGCATTAAATTCAATTAATTCACTTTATACAGTAACCGATTCCATTTCTAGACAACAATTTAAAATATTCAATGCAAATGTATTGAATAGAATTAGTAGTATTCAGGCGCTTGAGTGGATACC
>JQIA01000642.1_pt1 | contig 18220 bp, 29 predicted proteins | sample 811431 | NCBI WGS metagenome assembly JQIA01 (sample SAMN02998118, study PRJNA258478) | marine sediment metagenome | biome: marine; feature: seafloor; material: sediment; isolation source: oil-polluted sediment collected from 3 locations (0.5 km, 0.7 km and 0.9 km)... | place: USA: Gulf of Mexico ...
AACCATTACTAGTGCAATAGCTTCTTTATGAAACAAGTAATTCTGCTCATAAGTAGTATTTGCAGCACCTAGAACGGTAATGGGCGCGTTATCAGCAGGTAAGGCCGTTACATTTTGGTAAGCTTCAAGACTGATACTGTCACCAGCTGAGTTGGTGGTGGTTGCTGTGCCGTCATTCATGGACGGTGAAATCTGAATAGTGGCAGCGCCAGAACCGTTAGAGTCCGCATCAGCAGTTACAACAAACTCTTGAAGCAAGCCTGTGGTTTCATAGCTTTGCGGATTTACACCAAACACGCCAGCAAAGGTAATTACATCGCCAGCTTTTAATAGACCAGTCTTATTAGAAGTCCAGCCATCCGTTGTGATGGTTGTGCCGTTTGTAGTCGCACCAGCAATCAGAGGCGTGCCGCCGTAGTCGCCTACAGTGTGCTTGGGTACATTCTGAGACTCGAAGGTCTCATAAGTGGAAACAGTACCTCGATAGCCGGTCATGTATGCGCTTTTAACCATAGCTTCCTGAAATAACTTGGTTACTTCATCAGACAGCGAGGCGCAAGTGAACGGGTCAAGAACCGCTTTACGCTGGCCGTCTTGTGGTACGCCGTATGTGGTTTGCTTAGCGGCTGCATTGGCAAAGTCAATGTATGCGCCTGGGCGAACACCAGGGGTACCGGAAGAGTGGAACGCCTTCTTTAAAGTTAAGGCTAAAGAGCGATCAATGGCATTTGCAATCTGGGTCATGCCGGACTTTAAGTAACGCTCAGAAAAACGAGTAATATCCAACGTCTTATCTTTAACCGTGTATTCAAGGCCAATATTTTCTTGGAAATCAATTTTAAACGGGATTGACTGATCTACCATCGCCTTCTTACCCAGAACACGGCCGGATGTGCTTTTCACACGAAACGGCAGCTCTAGGCGAATGGTATCGCCAACTTTACCGAATGTCTTTTCGTACTGACGGTAAACGTTTTTTGCGAATACCGTATTGTTTTTTAACAGGCGTAATGCTTCGTTAGCGATTACATCATCTGTTAAAAGGTTATTACTTTGAATAGCCATGAGTGACTTCCTTATTGAATTTCAAAATTAACGCCGACCTTCTTTAGCGTTCATGTGCGCTTCGTACTCTGAAAAACTCATATCGGATATGTTTTTCTCTTGAGCACCCGAACCGCCCACTGGCGAAATAGGGTCAGCAGCTTTGCTTGTTCGTGTCGGTTTAATCGGCTTTGTATTAACAGCCAAGTCCATTTTTGCAATTGCTCGCATTTGTTGCGCGGGTGACTTGTTGGCAATCTCTGCCGCAAGGTCTTTATCACTACCTAAACGCATCATAACCTTCGCTGGGTCATCGCATTCGGCTAGTGCCTCGATCATCTCACCTGTGATGGGCACGCTACTATCAAGGGCTATCTTGTCAAAATCGGCGTGTACTTCTGCGCCTCCTTCGATTTTTTCCTGAACAATGGCCATAGCTGTGCGCTGTGCGCTAGTTAGCGAGTCTTCGCTTTCAGCTTCCTGCTTCCTGCTTCCTTGCGCTGGTGGTTCATACGCATCAACTGCGTCTAAATACTCGTCATAGCTATCATAGTCATTTTCCTGCGGCTCTTCGGCTGCCGTTGGCTCTGACTTTGACTGCCCTTGCTCTAGCTCTTTAATGCGCGCTTCAAGAGATTCGTTTTTACGCTTCTCGTCTTCACGTTCTCGCACTACTTTGTCTATGCGTTTTTGAGGATTACGCTTGCGCTTTGGCTTGTCTGAATTTTCATCCTGACTTGCCTCTTCCTCGGCGGTTGCATTGTCACCGATAGTAGCCTTATCTTCACTCCCTGCCTCGCCTTCGTCTGCGATTGACTCTAGCTCTTGCGTGGTTTCTTCCGATTCTGAGTTATCAGCCTCTTCGGTTACCGGAACATCTGATGTTACTACCTCGAAACCAGCAGTCTCGTCTTGAACTTCTTTACTCATGGCATACCTTTAAGATACGAGGCCCGTGAAGTCCCACGGGCAGGATAGTTAAATAATAACCTTTAGTGTTGCAAAAGTCACATTACTGACCATTCATCGTTGCGGTTTCTGCAATAGCCTGAGCTACCAGCTCCCGAACCATGTTATATGAGGCATCACCACCTGCGGCACTATCATTAATAATGGCTAGCTTTGCCTGAGCCTCTGCGCTTTCAAGTTGCGCTGTAAATGTGTCGGCCTCTGCTTGCGCCACTGTCGCGCCTGCTTTGGCTATATCAGCCTGAACCTGCTCTATATCTGCCCCAGCTTGTGCCGTTTTAGCTTCGGCCTCTGCTGTCCTTGCCTGCATCTCTTGGCCTTCCAGCACTTGCTCTGGTGTAGGCTCTGTTTGCTTAGGCGCATCTTCGGCTATTTTTTCTTGCTCTTCTGGTGACAGTAAGTGCGGCGGTATAATCTTACGCAAACGCTCGGCAATCGTATCAGCACCAGGCCAATCCATATTAGCTGCTATTAAATCAGCCATGGCAGCGGCAGCACTTGGAACGGCTTGGGCAAATTGAATCATAGACTCGGCGGCCTCCATTCGCTGTGTTGCGTATGCTGGTCCAGTCGTGACAACCACATCATATTTAACGACACCCAGATCGTGAATGGTTACCCACTCGCCACTTTCATCATCAAAAATTTGTTTATTGAGGCGAACAAAATCTTCGGTATCGTCTGGAAACTTAATCCGAACCACTCGCTCAGTGTCGTAATTCGCAAGAATTAACTCGACCGATAATCGACCTATTCGTTTGATAGCTTTGGTCAGGTTATCGCTAAATGTGAACGTGCCCCGATCACCTTGACGCTGGCGCGCAATAATTGCCCGACCTGATGTTTCATTGCCAGTATTGCCTAATGACGCATCAAACATGCCCATTGTCGCCTTGATCTTATCTGACGAGTTCATGGCCAGTGTAATTTCTGCCGCTGGCACTGATGCTGGCTGCTCGCGTCTTGGCCCACGGTCGTTACTATACTGAGGAATGTATGTGAGCACTGAGGCGTTAGATGTATTCGCCGCGCCCCATTCGTTTTCTCGCCCCTCCGTATGACCTTCTTGTGCAATGAATGGCGCTTTAGGAGCTAATGCCACCGACTCAGTTGCTTGAGTGTCCCAGTAGTTCGCCATGCGCTGCGCGTCTTTACTGTGACGAATTAGGCTCATGTACGTTTTTTTATTTTTAATAGTTATCGACTTACCGAACACTGGAACCACTGGGATAGTTTCGCAATCTAATTCGGTCGGGCCTTCTAAGATTTCAGAGCCAGTGATTTTGTACCATAAAACTTTGAATGTTTTTACTTTGCGAGTGCGTACAACTTTTATACCATTCTCAAGCAGCTCATCTTCAATATCTTTAATTTCATCTGTGTAATATGTTGAGCCGTCCGACATTAGCGCCATTTCACGCACAACGGGCTTACGACAAAAATACTCACTCACACGGACTGCGTTTTCTTGAAACCATGAACCCTCATTCTCGCCACCAACTGAATCAGCCGTAGCATCTGGGTATTTGGATTTGAATGATTCGGTTGTCATTAAATCGTCAATGAAGCACCACCCCATATCTGAGTAATCGACCTCTCGCGCACTAGGGTCCATCGTCACGCTAAACGTATTGTCGATATGTTTTATTTTTAGCGACTGCTCAAACCCATCATCACTTTCGTAGTCACTCAATACACGCAGATACCCAAATCCACCCTGCACAGCTGATTGAAACGCCATGTCATAAGCGGTTTCTGCATCACAATTGTATTCAATGTTTTTAATTAGGCCAGTGAAAACCTCCCCAAGCTCATAATCCTTTGAGCCTGCCACATTTGATATTTTAAGGGTTTCGTTTTTTGTCTCACCTTCTTCACCGTGCGCAATATCTACACTAATTTTATCGACAGGACTCACTTTAATTGCGGGCTTGTTTTGACGTTGATCACCAAGGACTTGATCTACAAATGTAGGTAATACGTTATTTGTTAAGCACGGGCGCTGCTCTAGCTCTCGCTCAGTTCGCACACTTTCCGGCCATTGATCGCCACCTAGAAAGCGCAGATCATCGGCTGCTTTATCCCAGTTGTCTTTCCAGTATGTCGCGCCTTCCGCGGCTCGCTTTCTTGCTATCCGAATTAGCTCTTCATCTGTTTGTTTGTCTGACTTGCTCATGCCCCACCCCTAATTCATCCAGCCGCCAGCCGCTATTGGCCGTGCGCGCGCTTTTGATTCTTTCTTTTTTGCAGCTTCTTTATAGTGCAAGCCCATTTGCTGCAAGGCATCACAAAAATCGGTTGCCCACTTTGGCCCTACCGCATCTTTGAATACTTCGTTGTTGTGATCCCACTCTCTGCGCAATGCCTTGAGTGCCGACCAGCCAGTCTTTTGAGCCATATCGCCAGTGTTCCCAGCGATATCAGTATTGCAGCGGGTCTTATCAATCCATAACCGTGGAAATAGCATTTTGAGCGAGTTGATACTATCTCGCTTGCTTTTGCAGCGCTCAACTAATTTAAACGTAATGCCCATGGTCTTGGCTACTTCAATTCGGCTGCGCTTGGTCATTAGGTCACGAACAGCTAAATCGTGTGGCCCTAAATGCTCTGCATACCGAATACTGTATTTGTCCTTGAAATCCCGCAGCCAATTAATGTAATGCTCCATGCCCTCATCACGATTGCCATAGCATGCTATTAGCCTTAATTCTTTACCGTGCGGCTGCATTAACCACATGACCATGTGATCATTTATCGCTAAATCCCAGTAGGTGTAAACAGGTAGGGATGGTTCGACTGGCACACTACAGAAACGCCCCTCTTCAATAAGCTGCTCCATTTCTTTTGCATAAACCGCACCTTCTTGCAGGGCATCGTCTGGGGCCTGCTGATACTGCGCACTAAACATGAATATATCGGCTTTCTCCATGGCCAGTAGTGTACTGGTTGGTTCTTTATCTGGCCAGTAGCTTGTGCGCTTACCAGTGAATCCCGTGTCTTTAATGCACGCTTCCTTCATATCCACTGGCAATGTATCTAAATATGCACGGTCAATTAGCGCAGGCACTTTGAATTGCTCGTAATCGTCTGGGGCTTTATCGCTATTAAGAAAATCGGTCGAATCCCCTTTTGCTATACGCTGCTGAACCATAATGATTGGCACATCATCATGCGCTAAACGTGATCGAACAACCCTGTTTAGTTTTTTATTGGCCTTATCCATTAACAGCGCGGAATCCATATCTTTTGGTGGTAATGGGTCATCTAGTATTACAGCGCCCGTGAAACAATCAACGACCATATAACCGCCCCTGCGCCCTGTTACCTGCCCATTAATAGAAGTGCCGAACAATCTGTGACGATTGCCGTGTTCATCTCTATACATCCAATTTGAGCTGGATTTTGTAGTGGGATCAATTTTGAGTGGCCAGAGTGCGTTAAATTCTTCTGAATCCAGTATTTCTTTAACTCGTTTTGCATTCTCTGTTACCAATTCCTCTGAATAAGAAAGCGGCAGCCAACGGCTTGAAACTGGTTTATCGGAAGAAATACATTTAATAATGCACCACGCTATCCAGTGAATTGACCATATTTCTGTTTTAGTTGAGCCAGGCGCGACATTGATTATGCCCCGTTTGATCTTGCCATGATAAACCGCTTCAGCTAGCTGGCACTCGTAAGTATGATGCCAATTTTTCTTGAACTTCTGCCCCTGCAATAACTGAAAGAATATACGCAAAAAAGCCTCAAAAGAGGCCTCACTTGCTATTTTGACCGCTGCTTTGTCTGCATCAGTCATATTCTCCCATTGCATTAATTCACTCAATTGTCTTTCCTTCGCACCAGCATTTCTTACAAATAGCGCGCGTGCCGCAATGAAAGCACTCCATACCACTAGAGAAGGTTATCACAATTAAAAATAGCGCAAACAAAATAGTAAAGAACACTTACATAACAATCACTCGCTGCTACCCACCAGCCCCATGAATGCAAGAATACTGCAAATACTGTCACTGAGTTCATCGCAATTATCGTGAGTTAAGACAAGGCGCTCAAGACATCCACTGTCATCATAACAAGCAAGCTCACCATCCAAGCCATCACCTTTGTATGTTATATAACTATGGAAGTCTCCATTAATATCCGCAGTATCCGATACATTGCGAACCCCTATGATTATTCGGCTATCATTTCTAATGTCATTTTCTGCTATATCGAAAAGCACAGCCATCGTCACAAGTGCTGGACCTCTATCAGTAATAACAAACCCTTTATCATCGCTCATTTACAATCTCCTCATTAAATCACTTAGCGCACTGACAATCTCTGGCGCGCTAACATCTACTTTAATTGATTTCCCCTCGCTCCCGCTTAATTCTGTTTTAGCTGGAGCGTCCCATCCCTGCATTGCTGATAATTGCTTAATAGCTGCGTGCTGATCTCGTTTTTCGTCTGATAATTCAGCATTGCTAGACAGTATTTCTAATGCTCGCTCTCGTGTGAGTATCGCACTATTGATTGTCTCGCTAACCATAGCTGCATGAAAATTAGCGACCAATGGATTTATCAGCATGATACTAGCCGAGTTATCTAGCGCGCCGTCTGTTTTTGCCCGGCTGCCAGCGTTTCTGATCGCATCACGCTGTGTCATATTCGGCTTGATCAATTCGAGAACAAATTTACGCTGCAAATTAGTCAATTTAGACGCCAGCTCTATTTGCTCAGCTGTTAGTCGTGACTCACTCATTATATGTATCTATATTTAATTGATATTTAATCACTGAATTATCGTGATTTTTAAATCTGATTAGGTAGTTGCTATTCGGAGCTAGCATTAACTGATCTACAACTATTTGATTTAGGTACGAGTGATTGCCTGAGCCTGCTTGGGCTATCATATCCACAGGATTGTTGGAAAACGATATGCCGTCATCGGTAATTGTCGGGCCATCTATTAATGTAATGCCAGATTCCTCGATTGTATTAAAATTACGCTGTATTCCGTTTATTATTACACCCGTGTTTTCTGTGAATTGCGTACTGCCGAATGACTGCCAGCTCATTAACTCTGCATCCGCAGTCACTGTAATTGATTTAATTGTCACGGGATTACTAGCAACAGCGATAATAAAATTCTCTTCCGCGCCCGCTGCTAGCGCTAAATTACTATAAATATATAAAAATGATTTACCCGTTCTAAGTTTTTCTTCACTCAATGTATTTATAGTAATTGACATAATACTAGCCCGACAGCGCAGTAATAATTAAAACAAGCGCGGTTTGCACCTCTTCTGACATAGTGTACCCCAAAGCGCCAGCCGCAATGCCCAGCACTAACGTGATTATTTTTTTTGTTAGCAATCGCTTTAATAACTTCATAGCACCGACTCCGCTAATTTCTTAATGATTGATTTTAGGTTTAATTCATTCATGCCGTTTTTATACGTTGTATAGACCTGCTTGCCTTTGACTGTTTCGCGTATCCAGATAGCCCGGTCTGAAACGCTGCGGCAATCTAAATGCAGCATCAGCATAGGTTTGTTTTTGTATTGAGTGTCTAAATACAAACCGATGCCGCCGAATTCGGAATTAAGCGCTGTGTACAATGCTTTTAGCGGACTACAGCTAACAAACACGTCCCCTGCATCACACAAACGATCAACTGCATAATGTCGGCTCGTTTTACTACTGTCAAATCGCGCCCAGGCATCTGAATTTGGGCTTGGAATAACTGGACTAGCTAAATCATCACGAAAATTTTGCAACTCAACAATCAGATTTTCATCAATGCAATCTAATCGAGTGTGATTAAATTCTGATTCACTAAAATTTGGCAGCGCTTCCCACATTAAACTTTCAGCAGATTCAGACATTACGCTCAAGCTCCTTAATTTTCAACACTGCAATAGACTGTCCATGACTACCAATAATTTTCTGATGCTCATCTAGTCGCGCAGTGTGTCGAGTGTGCTTTTCATCGTGAGAGTGTAAATGAGATGTTGTCTGGCCAATGTATCTGCCCAAATAAATTGTCATTCCTGCAAAATTTATAAGCAGGCCGATAACCAGGGCTATCGTGTCGTGTGAAATTTCAGGCATATTTAGACCAAAAAAACCCCGCTATCTATTAAATAACGGGGATTGTTATGTGATTAGATTAGAAAACAATACTATCACATAACTAAATAATCAAACAGTGACGCAAAATTCAGCGACTTTGAATAGCTTAGTATGATGCTAGTCATTGATTCGTTTGTAATACTCATATATTGCGCTAGACATATTTAGCGCTAAACCGTCATTTTTATAGCACGCTGAGAATGCAGCCGATAAATTTAGCACCCGCCAGCCGTCAGGCATCCGCTCTTTTACATAACCCACAATATCCTGCGCGTCATGTATTGAAATTCCGATGGTGTTCGCTATCCACCAAAACGCCTGCCCGTTTTTTTTGAACGCTCGCACATTTTGCGCGGCATCAATTACAAAATACATTTTCTACTCCTTTTAACGCAAAAAAACCGCACTTAAGCGGCCTTTAGGTGTGACGTTTCGATTAATTCTACATTGTCCGCACTTATAGCTAGAAAGTAGCTTTCGCCATTTTCCTCAGTGAAGCGAATAATATTTTTTTCTGCTTCATAATCCTGCTCTATTTCAGCATGATCATCCAGTAAATCGCAAACGGATTTCCCAGTATATTCAAGATCGTCATTATCCAAAACTTTAAAAGCATTGACGATACCAAAAATTTGCTTTTCTTCTGTAGTTACCCAAGCAATTCCGTTTGAATCGATATTCATTAATTTTAACATAATTTTTACTCTTTCTAGTTTGGATTGGGCTTATTCCCTAATCCATGAAACAATTATAATTGAATAAATGAGTATTGCAAGTAATTAAAGCGCACTACTCGAATTAATCTCGCGCACTTGTTTTGCGCCACTTCTCATACCACGCTTTAAATGTGCCCGCGTTTATCCTGTCAACTGCCAGCTCATGTTCTGCCCGCGCTTCACGCGCTGTGTTGAACGTGCCCAAGCACCAGGATCTCGCATCTAGCGCAACTTGGGCTTTATAGCGTTTGCGCTCTTTCGTGCCTGCGACAACGTAGCCAGTTTGCGCGTATTTTTTGACGCTTTTTTGTTCCTCGCGCACTTTATTGTGCTTATCATACGCTGCGTTACACTCTGCAATTGAGTCAAAAACCCCTCGACTTCTGAGAACGCCGCTTTCATCACGCACCCGCGCAGAATATCCAGACTCCGTTTTCTTGCAGTTCGGGCGTAATTTTTCTGTTTTTATTTTCGCTTTTTCGTGATCTGTAAAAATCATGCTTTCCCACCTAAGCCAAATAGTTCACGACCAATTTGATTAGCTAGCAGGTCAATACACCATTCTACAGCGTTCAAGAACTCCTTCAGCCTCATTCCTAGCACAATATTAGCCAAGTCAAACCCCGTCAAAGTGAGGGTATGATGCTCTCCTGCCCCTTTGCAACTGCAATCAGTAATGTTGTTAGTTCCGTTTCCATTTCCATTTCCATTTCTACCTTCTGTTTTTAAATCCGTATAACAAGTATTTAAAGCCAGACCGCGTAAAGCTGCGGCTGCTTAAAGTTGGGCGTTAGGCGTTTATAAGATTTTTAATATTTAATGCGCCTGCCGCGATATTAACGACAATGTTAAAAAGACCAAAAGCCACCATTATTTGTGACTCTTGCTGAACCTGCCAAAATCCAAAAAATAAAAGCGATGCTTGTATTACCAAATAGGCGGCAGTAATGTTTCTTGTGTTCATAATCTATTCTCTGTAACTCGCCTAATAGCCCGCAGGAAGCATTGGCGGCATGGCCCCAGCCGCCCATGGCGCTATACCGGCTTTTTGATAGCGTTGCACATCTTGCGGGGCCATGGGTGTCCCATCCTGAAAATAATGGCCTAGCTGTTGTGGCGCTGACTGATACGGCGTTTGCTGCGGGGCCGCTTGCTGTGTTGATTGTTCTCCCGTGTGAACATAGCCCAATTTAGCATCAATCATTTCTAAGCTGATTTTCTGCCCGTGCTGACCATCAAAAGTTTTGATTTTAAGTTGCTGCGCCGTCACTTCGATCACCGAGCCTTTTACTAGCGCGCTACGCATAAAATCAATCTGATTTTGATTGTTTGAGAATAAAGCGGCTTCGTAATTCGTCCACTCCTTGATTTTAGTTTCGCGATCAAAATATTGTACGCCCAAACGAACCCCGAACCCGATTGACTCACCCGCCGCAAATTCGCTGGCGCTGTCGTTTAATTTTGCTGTAATTGTTACTGACATTTTATTTTTCCTTTTTTGCTGTGTTTAAAAGTTCTTCTTTTACTGAGCACTGATTCATGTTCCAAACAATAAAAAAACTGGTTATTAACAAACCTGGCATGTTCGTAGTTTTATCAAAAATGGAATCTAAGATAAGCCAGGCTATCCCGACTAGAAAAAACAACGCTAGGTTTATATAGAATTTCCGTTCATTGAACTTCATTTTAAAGTATCCTTTTTATTGTTTTGTAATTCTTCTAAAGTTATACCCAAATCACGGGCCGTTTTTACATCTTCAACGTACCGCCGCTGCTCGACTTTATCAGTCAATCGAAGCGCTTTTTCTTTCGTGTGTTTTTCTGCTAGCTCGTTCAAAGTCATTTTAGCCGCCTATTTTAGTAATTTAAAACCGCGTGTTTGATCGCTTTTTTTGCTAGCAATGTGACCGCCTGCTTTGCGCATTCTTCTGTCATGCCGCCTGCAACAAAACTATCAAGAGCCTCATTATTCACTTTCTTTTTATGTTCTCTGTCTGCCTCACGTTTTGCCTGCTCTGCAAGTTCGCGTTCTTGCTCCAATTTTTGGCGCGTTATCTCCGCATCAATCGCGGCCTGTTTTTCAATCGCGGCCTGTTTTTCTTTTTCAATCAAAAGCAGGCGGACATTTTCGGCAGCATCGGCTTTTTCTTTAGCTGCCCGTTCAACTTCGCGCGCCAACTCAATCTCTGCATTTTCTGCCGCAAGTTTTTGGGCTGTTTCTGCATCAATCGCGGCCTGCTTCAATTCAATTTCTCGCGCCGCCGCCTCTTCTTGCTGTTTGATTATTAGCTTAGCCGCTGCTTCTCTGGCCTCTTGCGCCGCTTCTTCTGCTATCAATCTGTCACGATCTTCGGCTGCTTTCTGCTCGATTATTTTTTGAGCGGCCACTTCTTTTAACTCTAATTCAAATAGGCGGTCTAACTGAATAGCATCATCATAATCACGCTCATACTGAATAGCCGCCAGCTTTTCCTCATTAACCCGCTTTTCTTCTGACAAAACCTTGGCGCGTTCGTTTGCGTATTCATCAATTAAAAGGGTGAAAGGTTTATTGGCGTTTTCCAAACGCTCTTTTATGTTCGCCGCCTCCGACTCTACAGCCAGTTTATAATCTTTCGATTTATCTATGCGCGCGCGTTCGATTTTTTTAAGCAGCTCTTTAATGCCCGCCGCTTTTTCTTTTACGAATTTACGTTGTTTGCCATCCGCCATATCAACATAAAGCCCTTCATAACTAGCGGCCTCTTTTTCGATTTCGCACAGCACTTGCTCTGTTGTTAAGTCCGAAAATATAACTAATTCTTTCATTTTAAGTTCCTTTTAATATTTTTTCTTGTTCGTGAAAAGCATTGTCTACAGGTAACATTTCAAGAGCTGGGTCGAGGTTAATAATAGGGGCTTCTCTATTAATTCTCCCGCTGACAATACGGTAAACTTTGCGCATTGCGTCAATCGTTGGACATAAACTAATCTGCACAGCCTGAACTTTAACGAACTCCTTAAGCTCGCTTATTTTCTCTGCATAAATCTCATCGGTTTTATTGGCTTTTTCTAGGTCGTGTTCTAATTTAGCAACCTGCTTATAGCCAACGTCATCGAATTGACCCATGTACACATCTGAACAAACACCCAGCAAGCTCAGGCACTTGGTCATAGCATCGGTAACAGATTTTTTTGCATAGTCGTGGTCTATGTAATATTTACCTGTTTTTGTCATGTACGAGTATTTTGTGTGCCCAAATTGCGCAAAGGTTTTTTCACTGCCTGCGATCCACATTTCAATCTGTACCGTGTGCGTTTTCTCCCAAACTATCGCGCCATTATCAAGCATGTAAGTAGGTAAAACGCCCTGGCTTTTGTTGCCCTCGATTAAAATAATTGGCTGGCCGTTATCGAACCGTTCATTGACAATCGTATAACCCCAGCCCACGCCAATCGCGCCCAGCACTTCACTGGCCAGCTTCACCATGTAAACGGGTGTGATTGATGTAAGCGTGCGGCCACCGTCTTTAGATTGCTTAGTGTACGTCTCGTCAGTTTTTGGGAATTTATCCCAGATTTTTAAGTGACTCATTTTTTAACCGACTTGGCACGTTCTGCCATTAATTTTTTCCACATTGCTACGCGCTCTTCATTTTGCATGTGCGGCTTGGACCAGATTTCTAGCGCACTTTTTTGTGTGATTACTTGCATTAATGATCACCGTTTTCGGCTGCGTTTTCGGCCGCATCCATAGCCCTGCTTTCAATTATTTCATCTGCTAATTCGCGGACCACTTTAGTCAGTTGATCACTTGCTAGATTTTCGATTAACTCCACCGCTGTTTCTTTGTCGCTATGAATTAATGCCAGCGCCGCGCAAAATTCATCATTGATAGCCAAATTATCTAGCACGTCTGCTTGATACGAATAATCAATAACATTACACGTGATCACATCACCCGCCGCCAAATCTTGCGTGCACTCAAGCAAAAGCGCCTCGTAGTTTTCGCCCTCTTCTTCCTGCGCCAAGTGCTGATCAATTTCACTGTGGATAATACACGTCATTTTAAGCCCCCTTTTGGATTTTGGTCACAGGTCTATACACCTGCCCACTGTGAAAAATACAGTCGTTTTTAAGCCAAGTGTAAACTTGCTGTTTACTCACGCCATACGCTTCGGCAAATCTTACGTTTACCCCCGCGTGTTTTGCGTCAATGTGTTGTCGTAGTGTTCTCATGTTTTCCCTGTGTGTTTTGATTTGATGACCTCAGTATATAGACACGATCACCGTATGTAAACTACTTTAATGAGTTTAATTCACGGTTTTTTTGTTCGACTGTTATAGCTGGTTTTTTTGGTGGCGTAATAATAGTTATTATAAATAGTTGCACTTTTAATCTTTTTAAATATAATGGCTTTTCACTCAAGAAGGGCTAAAAAATGAAAGACCAAAAACCAAAAAAGCAAATCACAACCATTCGACTAGACGTTGAATTGCTAAAAAAATTAAAGGGAAAGGCGCACGCCGAAGGCCGTAGCTTCAACAATTTCATCGAGCGCATTCTGGTTAAAATTTAGCCATCAAAGAAAGGGGGCTTAATGTGCATTACTACAAATTCAATATAGGAGACTATGCCAGCCATACTTCTCACCTTGAACCGCTCGAAGACTTAGCTTTTAGGCGCATGCTGGACTGGGTCTATTTGCATGAATCGCCGTTGCCAGATTCAGCCGAACAGGTGGCTAGGCTTATAAGGATGCGAACGCATTGCGAATGTATTGCGAATGTATTGCGAGAGTTTTTTATATTAACAGATCATGGGTGGATGCAAGAAAAAGCAAACACTGAAATACAGGCGTATAACGATAAAAGCAAAAAGGCAAAAGCTAGCGCAATGGCAAGATGGTCTAAGAAGCCCATTATTGTGGATGCGAACGCATTGCGAACTAAATGCGATGGCAATGCTAACCATAAACCATTAACCACTAACCATAAAACACTAAACATTAACCAAGAAACACAACCTAAAAAACTTGCTAAAACCTCACCCGCTGAATTTATCAGTGATACGCAATGGACCGAAATTAAGAAAATAAAAAAAGCGGCTACAAAAATAACAATGACCGAACGAGCTGAAAAAATGCTCATAAATAATTTGGTCAAAATCCACGAGGCTGGGTATTCGATGGAGCAGGTTTTGAATGTGTGGAGCGAGTACCCGCACTGGAAAACGATCTCACTGGAATACATAAACAACAAACTTAACAACTCACAACTCACAAAAGGGGCAGGATATGAGAATAACGAGAGAGCACTTAACGGGCGCACTGCAATCACATTCACAGACACCGATTTCTAGCCAGCCTATGGCCGCTCAGGTAGTCCCGAACTCCAATGCCATGCTAATGCGTGCCAAAGCAGAAAACGCAACACAGGGGGAAACACAGGGTGACCGTAAATTCATCACTGACTTGTTCGCGCGTCTGAATACTGTGTGTACTGCTGGGTTTCATAATCTCAAATCTTTAAGCCCCAGCGAGGCCCAGTCTCAAATTAAGCTGAACATGAGGGAATGGTTAAATGAATTTAAAATCAGCGGCATGGATAACCCCGTGCTAATTGATTACGCAATGAGCAGAATTAGGGCTGGCGGTTCGCCGTTTATCCCGACAGTTGGGGAATTTATTATTTTGTGTGATGAAGGCCGCTTGCCTGCTGGCACTAAAAATACCGCCGACTCATACGCTGAATATTTAGAATATGACAAAGCACCACGAGAACGCCGCCACCCCAGTCAGCTATCAGTGGAAACATACGCCACTTTCAGCCGTATATGCAAAGAGGGAAAAAACTGGCACTTGCGTCACGCGAACGAGGCAACAGCAAGAAAATGCTGGGAAGCTGCGCACAATGAAACGCTGGAAATAATGAAAAGCGGGGGCGATATCGGCAAGGCTCCAGCAAAAGTAAAAGAGCTTGAAAATAAATCAATGCCTGCGCGCGAAAAGACGGTGACATCTGCATTGGCTGCAATGAGAAGGGGACTTTAAAAAATGAATAATTACAAAATAACCGAGCCGATGCCGCGGTGTTGTCTTTTAGTATTAACTGTTACGAGTAACAAGTATAAAGTGTTACTCGTAACCAAATAGGTGAGCGATAAATGGCACGAACAAACGCCGAACGACAAAAAGCATTCAAGAAAAGGCGCGCTGAAAAAGGGCTTAGACCTTGCGAGTTTTTTTTGACTGCGGGCGAAAAAATTAAAGTAACTGGGTTTATTCTAAAATTAAGGGGAAGAAAGAAATGAATAAGTTAGAGCAGCTAGTAGCGAAGCTTGAAGCAATTAAGGCGGATGCAGCACGCGCACAGAAAGCTCTGGATTTGCAGTGCCTCGCAGTGAGCAAGGAAAAGTTTGGCGTATTCGTTGGCGCTGAGGTCGTCCACCGATTCGGCGAAAAGGGTCAGGTCTGTATGATAATACCTACTACCCAAGATAGGCTGCCCCACGTCAAAGTTCGAAGGTACAAAAAGAATGGTGAGCTAGGGAAGGCGGAATCTTGGTTTTGCTCTTACACAGTTTGCAAAGTGGAGGATTTAAAATGAGCATCTTTTTACTTCTGGCAGTTTTTCACGCTGCCGCCTTCACTTTTTCAGTAATCATGGGTGTTGAATTAGCGATTTTTGCCAATTTAATTATGTACACGCTTTACGCATTGGCGGATCATTTTGATAAAAAAATAGACAGGGTTATGAAATGAACATTAAAGAACTGATAACACACGTTAATGACAACATCCAAAATGAGCGTGATGCTGGCGAGGGGTTGCTGTACAAAGGTAAAGTTAGTACTTCATATGCAACAGCGTCCATTGTCTGGGAAGCCCCTGCTATGTACGAACTTGCACCTAAAACCGTCTTAATCAATGACATTGAGTGCTCCGCAGGTATGACGGAAGCGCCTAAAAACAGATACTTCACACCAGAACCCTCCCGTACTTCACTATGCCAACTTTGGTGCTGGTTTGGCGATAGTGTCGATCACCAACATCTGGATGATATGCTGGTGTTTCCAGACACAGTGGAAGGCGAGAGTAACGCTATTGCTATGGCAAAAGCTATGCTTAATTTTGGAGAAGTAACGTGACTAAATTAGAGCAGTTAATAGAAAACCTCGATGTGTTTAAAGAGGATGTAGCGCGAGCTGAGAAGGTTGTAGACGGGCAGTGCCTTGCAATAAGTAAAGAAAAGTTCGGCGTGTTCGTTGGCGTTGACGTTGTTTCTAGGTCGGGGGAAAGAGGCAGAGTTGTCGAAATACTGCCAAATATCCACACCTGCCTGCCACAAGTGAAAGTGAAAAAATACCAGAAAACTGGGGGACTAAGAAAAGTAGGGACTTGGTTCTTCAATTATTCAGTCTGCAAAGACGAGGTCTCAGAATGAAAACTACACTCACTCTCACGGATTTAAAGAAACCTGTTGTACCTCCCCTGACCTTGACGTTCAAGCTTTATTCGAAACCGTATCTGTTAGGTGAAGTGCCCCAACTGATTGCTAGCTACTCTCAGAAATCTATTACGCTGTGCAGGCTGGTTAAAACTGTTTACATAGCGATAGATTTGAGCAAACTCAATTGCGCTAATTTACGTGCCAGAATTACTGACTCGAAAGGGCAAATCTACACCTGTCAAAACGTAGTGCAGAACAGGTGGTTACGTGTACCGCCAAAAAAGAAAAAGAAACAAGGTTTAAAAAATGAAAATTAACGACATTTTATGGCAATACGTTTGCAATACGCTAACTAAAATCAAAAAACTTTCAGACGAACTACACGCGGCCACCCACGGCTTAATGATTGCGCCAGAATCGCCGCTTTTAAATTCCAGCCATGCGCTTGAGGATTTAACAGTTAAAACTTTGTCTGTATTAATTGGCGATCACTTCGATTATTTAGCGTGGTACGTTGCTGAGTGCGGTTTTGGTAGTTCGCCTATGACTGTGACACATGACGGCGTTGAAACGTTGGTTAAAGATTTTGACACGCTGCGTTCTGTTATTGAACAGTCCAATGGATGATTCAACAAACAAAGATTTAGCACATGAATCAAAGTGGCTACATAAAAGCGGGGTTGTATATACGATTGTTTGTATATCAAATATACGCACCACCTCGCCGCGATATGTCGAAACAGTTGTATACAAAGGGCCTGACGGTCGGATTTGGTCACGCCCAATAGCTGACTGGGGGCGTTCAATGTCATTGATTGACGAAAAGGGGTGATGAAATGGACAAACAATGGATAATAAACAGCGCCCACAGCCTGCAAGCATTTAATAAAGTAGCTGAGGGCTTATTCCGTGAACATAAATACATAACATTCAGCGCGCCAAGAATTGGCAAAGACAGGTCGTTAAATCAGAACGCGCTTTTCCACGTTTGGTGCTCTGAGTATGTTGCCTATCGCCTTGATATTACGCGAAAAAATGTCACGGAAGGCATGCTGCAAGGCATGAAAGAAATAGTTAAAAAGCGGTTTACAGCTACGCATCCAGACGCAAAATTTATGGCGGTGGAAATTGTAAACCCGTTCAACGGAAAAAAGAAAATGGGTTATGCCAGCTCTAAAAGCTGGAAAAAGGGCGAGATGTTCATTGTGCTGGAATGGCTGCAAATGGTCGCGGCGGACGATGGTTTGATTTTAGAATCCGCTGGCGAATTTGCAAAAAATCAAAGGAAATTTAACGGGGATTAATTATGACTAAGTTTTATTTATTTACATGCATTGGAATGGCTTTATTTCTCCCACACCTAGCAGCGGACAGTATGGATATTTTTTCTAAGATTGGGCTTCAATTAGTGTTTATTTTGATTGGGATTGCGGGGATTATAACTTTTGAGGATTAATAATGGCTAGACGATGCAAATGCGGATGCCGCACAGAAATAAAGTCAGCGTCAAAATGCACGAATTACATGGAAAAACTTGGCTTTGCCACCGAAGAATGCCAGCAAACTGCGGCGATTACTGCACTGAGTAAGGTGCGGGCTAAAAACGAACGTAAGGCCAAAGCTGATAAAGTTAAAACCGAAAAAGCCGATAGAGCGCGGCATACGGCGGCAAAGAATAAAGTTAAGACTAAGGCTAAATGGCTGGCTGAGTTGCAGGCTGTATTTAATAAATATGTAAGGCTTAGGGACGCGCACTTAGGCTGCATTAGCTGCGACAAACCCAAAGATTGGCAGGGGCAATGGCACGCCTCGCATTATTACTCACGCGGCCATAGTTCTTCCCTGCGGTTTAATCTTTGGAATGTTCACAAATCATGCTCTGTTTGTAACTCTCACTTATCTGGAAACATTGGAGAATACACGCCAAGGCTAATTAATAA
>JQIA01000643.1_pt1 | contig 18194 bp, 15 predicted proteins | sample 811431 | NCBI WGS metagenome assembly JQIA01 (sample SAMN02998118, study PRJNA258478) | marine sediment metagenome | biome: marine; feature: seafloor; material: sediment; isolation source: oil-polluted sediment collected from 3 locations (0.5 km, 0.7 km and 0.9 km)... | place: USA: Gulf of Mexico ...
GTGGATTGGTGCGCAATTATCCGCATGTTCCGGGCATTGATATGGCGGGCACTGTTGAGCAATCATCAGATGCACGTTTTAAGGGGGGCGACAAAGTGGTGCTGACAGGTTGGCGGTACGGCGAGGTTCACTGGGGCGGGTATGCGCAAAAGACCCGTGTTAACGCGGATTGGCTGGTGCCTTTGCCCCAAGGATTAACTACCAAACAGGCGATGGCGGTAGGGACAGCAGGCTTTACCGCGATGCTGTCGGTTATGACATTGGAAGATCACGGGCTGACACCTGATAGCGGCCCTGTGCTGGTAACCGGGGCGGCAGGTGGTGTTGGGTCTGTTGCAACGGCGATTCTGGCGAACCTTGGGTATCAAGTGGCGGCCGTTACGGGGCGACCAGAGGCAGGGGAATACCTGAAATCTTTAGGGGCAACACAGGTCGTGGCGCGTGAAGATATTAATGAAACAGTCAAACGCCCCTTGGAAGCTGAAACATGGGCCGGTTGTATCGATGCTGTCGGCGGGTCAATGTTGGCGCGTCTATTAGGGCAGATGAAATATGGTGGCTCGGTGGCGTCCGTTGGCTTAGCAGGTGGCGTGAGCTTACCTGCAACAGTGATCCCGTTTCTATTGCGCGGCGTGAATTTGCTGGGCATTGATAGTGTGCATTGCCCGATTGAAAAACGTATTGCTGTGTGGCAACGCGTGGCCGCTGATCTGCCTATGAACAAGCTGGAAGATATGATCGTACCCGCAACGTTGAGCGATTTACCCGAGTTGGGTCGTGATATTTTGATGGGTCAGGTGAAGGGGCGTGTTGTCGTGGACGTGAACGCCTGAAGTGCTGCCATCACCGTGGTTTTGAAGAGTGTTCCAACTGGGATTTATACTTATCTATTTGATATAAATAAGTAATCCAAAAAGACATTCCTAAAACCTATCGCTCATGCAAACGGGCGGTAGGTTTTTCTGCTGAGTAGGTTTTACATTTTTGAAGGATTTTGGAAACATAACTCGATCCAGTACACTTTATACGGTAAACGTATAATATATGGAGTGGAAAGCGATCATCCGATCAAAATAGTCAGATGATTAACATGAGCCCAAAGTTCCGATTTCCTGCTGTGCGGCAAATGCCAGCTATCGTTGGAAATGATCAAAAATGCTACGAATTTCACTCCTCTACCTAAGCCGCTCTTGGGTTGATTTCGATTTACTCTGGACTATTTAATGCAACATGCCATGGTTTCAGAGAAATTATTGAGAAAGGCGAAGTAATGATTGATGCACAAGAAGTGGCCAAGATGGCGGCAAACTATACTGCGGCTTGGAATTCCAAATCTGCCGAGGCAGTAGCCTCGTTCTACGCAGAAGATGGCGAAATCATTATCAACAATGGCGACCCTTGGAGTGGCCGGTCGCGCGTTCAAGACATGGCTGCGGGGTTTTATGCGGATGTCCCAGATTTGACGCTCACGTGCGATGATCTGCGTTGTGCCGATAACCATGTAATTTTCGTTTGGACATTCACCGGGCACGATGCCACGACTGGCAACCCACTCAATATCCGGGGTTGGGAAGAATGGGAAGTTGGAGATGATATGAAGGTAATAGCTTCACGCGGGTGGTTCGACGCCGATGACTATGGACGGCAGGTCGAGGGCAAGTAACGACATCATAGACCATGAAGTTCCGTATTTATGTGGCAGCGGCAAAAAGCACCGCCTTTATCATGAAATCTATCGGAAAGCTGCCATTCGGTAATGCTGGATCAACGGTAACTTTGTCCCGCATAGCTGCCAATAGCCATAATTTTCGGAATGCCTGCTTAAGATCCAGATGGCTTTCCAAGCAAAAACGGCGCCCCTAGAGACGCCGTTTTCTTTTTAGGTATGTCGTCGTTTATTCCGCAGGTGTTGTGCTACCTGCTTTATCGCGGATACCGTCGCGGTACATTGCTTTGGCTAATGAGATCACCATTAAGACCATTATGAACGTAAATGGAAGAGCTGCGATAATCATCGCATTTTTCAGCGCATCCATTCCGCCACCACCCGCAACCAGCAATGTGCCGATTACAAGCGTTAGCAATATACCCCAGATGATACGGTGCTTGATGCCGGTTTCTTGTTCACCACCAGACATAATTGTGTTCATCACCAGGATGCCCGAGTCAGCGGATGTTACCAAGAACGTCATGATCAAGACCACACACATGATAGTGATACCTGACAAAAGACCACCAGACAGCATGTTTTGAAGTGTCACGAACAACTTAGCTGTGTTTGAGGCGCCAATGATTGCACCGTTCGCACCACCTGTTAGTTCCAGATCAATCGCTGTGCCGCCAAGAATTGTCATCCATGCGAAACAGACCAATGCAGGGGCGATAACCGCACCGAGTACAAATTCACGTACCGAGCGGCCTTTGGAAATACGTGCCAAGAACAAACCAACGAATGGCGCAAAAGCAATCCACCAAGCCCAATAAAACGTTGTCCAAGCTGCTTGCCAGCCAAATTGACGCCCACGTGCTGCGATATCGTAAATCGCAGACGTGATACCCTCAGAGTCTTCTAAAGCTGTTACCGAAGCTGGTAGAGCTTCAGTGAAACCAGCGAGTGATCCCCAAGGGCCCGTTGCTGAGCCATGCATTGCGGCAATATCTGCTGCTGGCAATGCTTTTACAGCATCTGGTAGGCCAGCTGTAAACTCTTCCAGTCCCATTGATGAGTACGCATTGAAGGATAGAGAGAAGAAGTTGATGATGTAATCAACCAGTGCTGTAGCATATGTGGTCATCGCGAAGGCAAAAGAGCCAAAGATGATGAATGTCAGTAGCAAGATTAATGACAGAACCAAGTTTAGGTTAGACAGATACTTAACGCCGCGCCCAACACCTGATACGGCTGATACAATAGACATTGCCATGATTATGACCAAGGCGACAATCAAACCGACTTTACTAGGTGCAGGTGTTTCGGCACCATTCATCAACCATTCCATACCTGTGATTGCATATATGCCATCTACAAGTTGGCTCACGCCAAAACCGATGGTTACAGACACACCTAAGATTGTTGCAATAACGCCCAAGACATCAACAAGGTGCCCAACAGGGCCATTTGCCAATTTACCCAATACAGGAGTAAGTGCAGAACGGATGGTAAGCGGCATGTTCCGTGTGTATGCAAAATATGCCAATGACAAACCAACCGTTACATAAATTGCCCATGCGTGGAAACCATAGTGTGCGAATGTATAACGGTATGCTGATTGTAGTGCTTCTTCAGTGTTACCTGCGACGCCGCCAGCAACGACAACAGGGTTTGATCCCCATAATCCCAAAGGCTCGGCTGTTGCGAATGTCATAAGGCCCACACCCAAACCAGCACCAAACATCATTGAGAACCATGAGAAGTTTGAAAACTCTGGTGCTTCGCCTTCTGGGCCCAAAATGCGCTTCCCGATGGATGGGATAACGGCGACAATGAAACAGAAAAAAGCGAATACGCCGACTGAAATAATGTAGAATGCGTTGAAGTTTTGTAGCAGCGCACTATTCCATGATGAAAGTGTGCCATTAGCACTTAATGGCCAGATTAAAGCCCAGAGCACTAATAGAGTAATACTAACCTTACTGATAAGGGCGATAGGAAGGCTGTAACCTTCATAAAACCCAGACGGTGCTTTTTCAATCTCAAGCTCCGTGAACGGTGGTTTGATGGACATGTGATATTTCCCCAATATGTATTGTTAAAAACGAATTTATGTATGGCCCATGGTATATATAAACCATCCCATACGCGCCTTTTTATTATCATGGCGAGGGGCGCTTCATTTCTCCTCTCCCAAGATATAAAGGCAATCTTAAACATCCAAAATCATGCTGGGCAGTGATTTGCGACGCTTAAACGTGGTCTAGCGGCTTATTTTTAGCTGTTTTAGGGTGTGGCAGGGGATAAATGACGTAAGGTCGTATTGTCAAAATGGTGATTTCGGGTCGGTATACTGTTACGCATTTGATCAGTGATAAATTGAAAAAAGGAGCCATCATGGCCCGTTTTATAAAACTCTCCTTGCGTATTTTGGTTATCTTTATTGCCGTTGTTGCAGCAATTTATTTGTGGAAACGTGAAGAGGTTACACGTCTTTTGGCGGTCAACAGTCTGTTTAACGCAGAAAAGATTATACATAATTTTAGCCATATGGATGAGGCATTTTTAAATACGCCAGTGTTAAAAGGCGACGGGCCCATAAGTGAGTTGCCAAAAGGCAAAGCTATTAAACTATCTGCGGGAGTTCAAGAATGGGTCAAGGAACGCGATGTGACATCACTTGTTGTGATGAAACACGGGCAAATGGTTTATGAGGATTACTATTTGGGTACGCAGCCGGAAGATTTACGGATTTCCTGGTCAGTGGCTAAAAGTTTCTTGTCAGCATTAGTCGGGATTATGCTGGAACAAGGCACAATTGCCTCTGTTGATGATCCGGTCATTAAATACGCGCCGTCTTTGATCGGCAGTGCATATGAGGGTGTGAGTTTACGCAATGTACTACAGATGTCCAGCGGGGTGACTTTTGATGAGGATTATCTCGATAAAAGTTCTGATATTAACCGGATGGGGCGTGAAATTGCACTTGGCGGATCTTTGGATGAATTTGCCGCCAATCTGAACGATAGTTTCGTGGAACCCGGCAAAGTGATGCAATATGTATCAATCGATACCCATGTGATCGGCATGGTGGTGCGCGGTGCTTCTGGGCGTTCTATTATTGATCTGTTGTCAGAAAAAATTGTGAAGCCTCTGGGGCTGGAAAAACAACCGCTTTATGTCACTGATGGGGATGGTGTGGCCTTTGTCCTAGGCGGGCTGAACCTGACCACACGCGATTATGCGCGTTTTGGCCAGATGATTTTGCAAGACGGGTTTTATAATGGGCAACAGATTGTACCAAAAGCCTGGTTGCGGGCCTCTACTGTTGCAACTGCGAATACGAAAGAGGGTGATCGTAAATATGGATACCAATGGTGGATCCCGGCAGCAGATGCCACCGAAGGCGAATTTTATGCCCACGGCATTTACGGACAGTACCTTTATTTCAACCGACCCTTGGGCGTGATGATTGCCACTAATGCGGCAGATCGTGGGTTTAAGAATGCAGGTGTGAGTGCGTCTAATATTGAAGCGATGCGGGCGATTGCGCGGGGTTTGTAAAAGAACCTTGCGCTTTGTTTGATTTAACTCATAGGTAAGCTTGAAAAGATTTTACTTTTGAGGTTCCTGCATGACACTAGATATCGGTTTTATACGCGCACAATTTCCAGCCTTTTCCAGCCCCGTGTTGGAAGGGCAGGCATTTTTTGAAAATGCTGGCGGATCTTATACCTGTAAGCAGGTTATCGACCGTTTGACGCGGTACTATATAGAACGCAAAGTGCAGCCCTATAGCGCTTATGAGGCCAGCCGCTTGGCTGGTGAAGAAATGGATGAGGCGCGTATGCGCTTGGCTGCAATCATGGGCGTGGACACTGATGAGCTAAGTTTCGGCCCTTCCACCACACAAAATACTTATGTTCTGGCGCGGGCCTTTGGTGATTATCTGCAAGCTGGTGATGCGATTGTGGTCACTAATCAAGATCATGAAGCCAACAGCGGCCCTTGGCGCCGCCTGGCAGATCGCGGTATTGATATTCGCGAATGGAAAATTGATCCAGATACAGGCCATCTTGACCCTAAAAATCTAACATCTTTGTTGGATGGAAAAGTTAAATTGGTTTGTTTTCCTCATTGTTCCAACATTGTCGGCGAGATCAATGATGTTGCCGCAATTTGCAAAATTGCTCATGATGCAGGGGCTTATACCTGTGTTGACGGTGTTTCATATGCTCCGCATGGCATTCCTGATATCAGTGCGCTGGGCACCGATATCTACTTGTTTTCTGCCTATAAAACCTACGGGCCGCATCAAGGTATTATGACGATCAAACGTGAACTTGGGGAGAAATTGCCAAATCAGGGTCATTACTTCAATGCCGATTGCTTGTATCAGCGTTTCACGCCCGCAGGGCCGGATCACGCACAAATTGCCGCTTCTGCCGGGATGGTGGATTATATTGATGCGCTTTATGCCCATCATGATGGCGGTAATGCCGGTGCAAAGGAACGCGGTGCCTATGTACATGATCTGATGCGTGATCATGAGATCAAGTTATTGCAACCTTTATTGGATTATCTGGGGGATAAAAACTCTGTACGTTTGTTAGGGCCGCGGGACGCGACAAAGAAAGCCTCAACCGTCGCTGTGGTTTTACAACAATCCGGGATAGAGGCGGCAAATGAACTTGTGCAACATGGCATTATGGCCGGCGGTGGTGATTTTTACGGTGTGCGCTGTTTGCAAGGGCAGGGTGTTGATCCTGATCACGGCGCTTTGCGAGTTAGTTTTGTACATTACACTCATAAAGATGAGGTGGATAAACTTATCGCGGCTTTGGATCAAGTGCTTTAAGTAAAATGAAAGCAACCTACAGGTTTTGAAATCAAGCGCCTGTTTGTAATAAAGAATTACTGCTGATATGCCTATACACAGACATATCAGCAGCACTTATAAATACAAAGCCAGACCTATATATCCTGACCAACATCAATCCTGTTGCCATCAGGATCTTCAAATACAAAGGCTCTTAGCCCGTATTCCTTGTTCTCAAGCCGTTTTATAATACGTATTTTGTTAGAAACGCACAGATTATAAACTGTGTCGACACAGTTAACCATTACATGTGCTACGTTGAAATGTGGTGTTTTATGGTGAGGCTGTAAGGTTAGATGTAACTCTGCATCTCCGCTTTTCAAGATTACAAAGCCTGTGGGCGTGCCATTTTCAAAGACTTTGGTGAAACCTAAGACACCTGTGTAAAACTTTAGTGCTTTATCTATATCTTTAACCGGAAGTATGGCTGCTATTCTGCCAAATTCAATATTCTGAGGCGTATTATTGCTCATCACGAAACCTTTCTGTTTTGAGTGTTGGTTGCGTAACGGGCGGTGCCGATCTCTTAGAATATTATAGCAAACCGTTTAAAGTCTGCAAAGTACAATTTTAAGCGCATTCATACAAAACTTGGCAGAACTTAAACTTCAGGTTACTATTAATGCATAGGGAGCTGGGTATGACTGTTTTTACCTCTACAAAAAATCAAGAAAATTTACCGCGATATTTCGCTTTGGTTTTCGCTTCTTTGGCTGGGTTGCAAAATGGGGCTTTGGAATTAGAGCTTTGTGACGGGCGGGTGTTTCGCATAGATGGCCCTAATGCGGGTAAATATGCGCGCGTCAGTGCAAAAGATGATGCTATTTGGGCGCGTTTGATCCGCGAAGGCGATATCGGGTTCTCGGATGCGTATTTGGATGGCTTATGGACAACACCAGATTTGCAAATTTTTCTGGATTTGGTTTTTGATAATTTCGATAATATTTCTCAAAAGTACCCGGGGACAAGTATATTACGCATGTATGAACGCCTGCGACATTGGATGAAGCGTAATACTAAGGATCAAGCTCGCAAGAATGTTTCATACCATTATGATCTGGGTAATGATTTTTATAACAGATGGTTGGATGATACGATGACCTATTCATCGGCGCTTTTTTTGACTGGACAGGAAAGCCTTGATAAAGCGCAAACCCAAAAATATGCATCTATTTGTGATCGGATGGGCTTGCGCGCAGGTGATCATTTGTTGGAAATTGGCTGCGGGTGGGGCGGTTTTGCCGAATATGCTGCCAAACAGCGTGATGTTTCGCTGAAATGCCTTACTCTTTCACAAGAGCAGTATGATTTTGCCAAGCGGCGAATTTTTAAAGCAGGGCTTGCAGATAAAGTTGAAATCGTCATGCAAGATTACCGCGATGAAACGGGACAATATGATGGTATCGCTTCAATTGAGATGTTTGAGGCCGTGGGCGAAAAATACTGGCCATCTTATTTCAAGACTGTATATGATGGTTTAAAATCAGGGCGTCAGGCCACAATACAAGTGATAACCATGGCTGACCATTTATATGATAATTATCGTAAAACTATTGATTTTATTCAAAAACATGTATTCCCAGGCGGCATGCTACCTAGCCCAACGGTTTTACGAAATGAGATTGAAAAGTCGGGCTTGATCTATTGTGATGCTATGGCGTTTGGTAAAAGTTATTCACAAACCTTGCGCCGCTGGTATGGAAACTTCAATACAGAATGGGACGATATCGCAAATATGGGGTTTGACACGCGGTTTCGAAACATGTGGAATTTTTACCTGACATCATGTGCTGCTGGGTTTGAATATGGTACAACAGATGTGGCCCAGATAACAATGCGCAGGAACTGATAAATATGTTAACTTCAGCCAAGCTAATCGGTGGGATATTTTTGGCAATAACCGCCGTGTATTCATCTTATTTAATCATAAGATTAAACACCTCATTCTACTTGTCTACGCCTGTGTACCTTATCAATGCGGTTATCGGGTATGCGGTAGGTTGGCGGGCGATTGGTTCAAATCCCGGTGTCGGCGGGGCGTGGCTGATTATTAACGGTCTGCGCGGTGTCTTTATTTATGCAATACTTTCTGCAGTTACTTATGGTGGCTGGGTTATCCTGTTAAAACTTCAAAAGTTTTTCATTAAGAAATTCCAAGACATCCTAACTGGCTGGTTTGATGCGGTAATTGATTACTTTGTATTACTGGCCGCGCCAGATGTTATTCTAACACTTGTAGTTGGTGGCTGTATCAGTGGGATCGGGGCAGGGTTAGCTAATCGCTATTGGTCATAAATACGAGAACTGGGGTCAGAACTGCGGTTTTTCACTGTTGAAGCCACTGGATATGCGGCGTATCAATAACTAACTTTATGAATGGACATGTTATGAACGTATTCCCTGATCTACTAAACACTGTTGGCCACACACCTTTGATTAAACTGCGCAAAGCTTCGGAAATTACGGGCTGTGAGATTTACGGTAAAGCTGAGTTTATGAACCCCGGGCAATCGGTAAAAGATCGGGCTGCCCTTGGCATTATCCAAGATGCGGTTAAATCAGGTGCATTACAGTCGGGGGGAACCATTGTTGAAGGCACTGCAGGCAATACCGGTATTGGTCTGGCTTTGGTCGGGGCTTCAATGGGTTTCAAGACCGTGATTGTTATTCCTGAAACCCAAAGCCAGGAAAAGAAAGACATGATCCGTCTTGCCGGGGCAACACTGATTGAAGTGCCTGCAAAACCCTATAAAGATCCCAATAATTATATTAAATATTCCTCTCGTTTGGCTGAAAAATTAGCACAAACAGAACCAAATGGAGCTATTTGGGCAAATCAGTTCGATAATGTTGCTAATCGTGATATTCATGTTGTTACTACTGCCCCAGAGATCTGGAAACAGACTGGCGGCAAGCTTGATGGCTTTGTCAGTTCGGTAGGGACAGGCGGCACTTTGGCAGGTGTTGCACTGGGGCTGCGGGAAAAATTAAAAGATATTAAAATTGCTTTGGCTGATCCTGATGGAGCGGCTTTGTATAACTATTACGCCAATGGCGCGTTGAGTTCATCAGGTGACAGCATAACAGAAGGTATCGGGCAGGGACGAATTACTGCGAACCTTGAAGGCCTTGAAGTTGATATGCCCTTTAATATACCCGATGCAGAAGCTTTACCGGTAATCTTTGATCTTTTGCAAAATGAAGGTCTGTGTATGGGGGGATCTACCGGTGTCAACATTGCAGGTGCAATCCGAATGGCTAAAGAAATGGGGCCGGGCCACACAATTGTGACAATTTTAGCTGACTACGGCAATCGTTATCAATCCAAAATATTCAACCCAAAGTTTCTAAAGGCGATGGATCTTCCTGTGCCTGAATGGCTTAAGAGTACTGCAAACAATATTCCATCGGTATTTGAATAGGCTTTTATGATGAAATCGGTTGTTAACAGATTTCTTGCCGCAATTGGCTTGATCTTATTGTTCAGTTTTGGAGCGCTTGCACAAACATCTGGCACGGATTTTGATATTGAAAAATTCCGTGAATTGGCAACCCGTGCTGAAGATGTCGTTTTTGGGGGAGAAGCTTCTACAAATGCGTTAGAAATACTGCGTTCTGATCTGGTCGATTTCCGCTCTTTAGCGGTAAATGCACAAGAAATCCGCGCACGCCGTGTTTTAATCATAAAAAAGCAGATTACAGCACTTAACACCGGGGTGGATAATGAGGCAGAAGAGTCTGATTTGGTTGCGCAAAGACGCGTAGAGTTAAATGGGCAACGGGCCGAAGCTCAAGCCCCGTTGATTATTGCACAAAGTGCTTTTGGGCGAGCGGATGCTTTAATTGCAGAGATTGATAAAACGATCCGGCGTCGAGGTAGAACTGCTTTGCTGAAGGTGACTAGCTCGCCCCTTAACCCTGCACTTATCTCGACTGCGATATCGGCTTTTATCAAACATATCAGTGCAATAGGTACAGAAATTCGCACCGAGTGGGAAAGTGATTTGTTAAAACGGCTGCGCAGACAAAACGCCCCCATTTTACTGATACTTATCACAATAGGGCTGATCCTTATGCTGCCCGTAACACGTTGGGCCACAAGGCGGTTGCAATACGAGCGCGATAGAGAACCAACACAGTTTGGTAATCTGAAACGTTTACTGGCATCTTTGGCGGTACTTACCCTGCCGACGATCGGCTTGATTAGCATCTTTAGCGCGATATACATCGCAGATATATTTTCGCTTCGGGGCGATATGTTTATTAATGCCATCCCTTCTGCTGGCCTAGCGTTGTTTGGGGCAAACTGGCTAGCGTGTAATTTATCATTAGATAAAGTTTCTGGTGATGATCTCTTGGAAGAGAAAACAAAAGTAATCTATGCAAGCCAACGCCTAATCTGGGCTATAGGGGGTATTCTTGCCGCTGGTTTTCTGGTTGACGGTTTGGATGACGGGGCAGAATGGTCAGCTGATATCTTATCAGTCATCATGTTTCCTTTGATTGTCCTGCTTGGATATTGCCTGTTTCAATGCGGCCGCAAGATTGGCGCTTTGCGCCATTTATTGTATATTGAAAGTGACACGGTCAACATCCCAGAACGTGTTGCTACAATCTATATGTGGTCTTGTTATATAACCGGATTGGGTGGCCCGCTTTTGGCTGCCCTTGGCTATGCTAATGCAGGTGAAGTGCTGGTGTTTTCAATGTCTATGACATTGGCATTGTCTGCGATGATTTTTTTCACATATGTTTTACTAGTGCGTTTTATTATGCCTGTAGCAAGCTCAAGTGCGAACGAAACAGAAAAAAGACCATCGGGTGGTCTGTTAAAAGTGGCTTTAGCTTTCGCTTTAATCTGTCTTTCCCTGCCTATTTTCGCACTTATCTGGGGCGCGCGTGTCAGTGACATATACGGGCTGTGGTTTGCACTAAACGAAGGCATTTCCTTAGGAGAAACACGGATTTCTATATCCGATTTTCTAATCTTCGGCCTGATTTTCTTTACTGGCTATACAATCATCCGCTTATTACAAACCACATTGCGCACGATTGTCTTTCCCAACACTAATATTGAAAGTGGGGCGCAAAATGCCCTTGTGACTGGCTTTGGTTATGTTGGTATCTTTTTTGCAGCGCTCATCGCGATTACCAGTACCGGGTTAGATCTTTCCAGCCTTACGATTGTTGCTGGTGCTTTGTCGGTGGGTATCGGGTTTGGCTTGCAAGCCATTGTTTCGAATTTCGTATCAGGCATTATTTTGCTGATTGAGCGCCCCGTGAAAATTGGTGACTGGGTTGAGATAGGCGCCTATTCAGGTACCGTGCGCAAAGTCTCTGTACGTTCTACCAGTATTGAAACTTTTGATGGGGCCACTGTTATCTTACCCAACGCTGATTTGATTGCAGGCACGGTTACGAACTGGACCCATGGCAATGTTCGCGGCCGTGTGAAAGTGCCAGTAGGGGTGGCATATGGCACTGACCCTGATCTGGTTCAAGACGTGCTTTTATCTATTGCACATGATCACCCGATGTTGTTGAAACTTCCTGAACCTAAAGTGGTGTTCATGGGGTTTGGGGCAGACTCAATGGATTTCCAATTGCGTGGTATTTTGCGGGATGTAAACTACGTACTAAGCGCGATGTCTGATATAAATTTTGAAATCGTGAAACGCTTCAAAGCGCAAAATATTGAAATACCGTTCGCCCAGCGTGAGGTGACAATCAAGAATCCACAGGATTTTTTGCCTAAAACAGATAAGCCAACCCGAAAACCTGCTGTTAAGCCTAAAGCAAAATCCAAGACCTAACAAAGCATGCTTTTTAAGCTTGCCTGCCTAAATAACCTTGTATAGACCCGCCTTTATTGGACAGGTGGCCGAGTGGTCGAAGGCGCACGCCTGGAAAGTGTGTAGGCGGGTGACCGTCTCCAGGGTTCGAATCCCTGTCTGTCCGCCATAAAAACATAAATACTTGTTTAAAAACAATAACTTAGTGAATCATGTAGGCGATCTATCCCACATTAAACCCCACATAAATAATTGACCATGATGGACGCAATCCGACAATTATGGATTGAGATTTTCTGGAAACCCTCGAATATTCCTCAAAGCCTAAGAACAACTCAATAGCTCAAGAGTAGGACAAGCCTCCCACGCTCGCTCAACATGTGACATTTTCACATTTTTGTCATAAGTAATATTCAATCATTGCCAAAAATTTGACCCTGTTTCACCCCAACCCTTAAGTGCAGTTCGGATTGCCGAACGTGGATGCCCTAATGGCGGATAGCGGACGTCCGGTGCATATTCTCAGTCTAAGTTTCGAGGCAATGAAAGCGGATAATCGTGATCTGAGGGCACATCAAGGGGAAAATCGGTTCTTTCCTTACGCATCATCTGCAACCAATTCCCATATCCTTTAAATATGCGTTTACTTTGGCAGTCATCCGTTCATCAGCATTAGTAGCCACATCAAAAATATCTTCCTGATATCTCCGCTGCCACGGCTTGTTGCCCCGTACCGATGGATGCAATTGGCAACTAGATACCTTGACGCCAAGGTCACGCAATGCGTTGTTTGCATGATCGCCAAAAGAGAAGACCTTTTCCGGCTTCAAGAGCCTTATTTCATCCGCCAATGTTTCTTGTTGGATTTTTGTTAACTCAGATTCATCTTCTGGAGGTAGAGGATTATTGGGGTCGACCCAAAATTTTCTAGCATCGGTAACCCAAACCCCAAAACCGGCTTCAATTGCTGCGAGTACTGTGGCCCAAACCACTCCATACCCCATTCTTTTAAGGCGCATTCGATTACTCGCAAGGCCGAAAGGAATACCCGCCAAAACTCCAGCAATGCCCATCTTAGCTTCTTTAGTACGAAGGGGGTCCTGAAAACAAAATAGAAGGTACCTTCCGTTCCAATCCTTGCCTGAAAAAGAGCACGGCAGATCGTAACCGCAGACCCTATTAGATAGCCCTACCTTCATCGGCAGTTCAAGTTCAGAAGATGTTAAATTCAAATACCGAAGATCACTATTTATTGTATGGTGGTCCTCAAGAAAAAAATTTGATGCTCTTTGAGCAATTGCCATAGAAATAATACGTCTCTGGCTTTCAATGATTTCAGGCCACCTAGCTTCGTTAAAAAATATTTGGTGAGGCAAAGTTTCATCCTTATGCTACAATTGTAAAAATTTTCCGCGAACAATTTTCTATACTAAACTAATCTCTTTAGACAGGCTTTCATTGTCTGGATCAATGTTTTATTGGCTGCGTCATACTCAATACTGGCCGGAAGCATTGCTTCAGCGATAGGAGGGTGGCATGCCACCAAATCTTGGTAATTCCTTTTCACCCAAGCAGAAACAAGCTTGCTCAACAACCAGTCATCTTTTCTGGTCCCTTTATTTCGATGCATGCTCTCGTCATAAAACCCAAGCACTTTCAAGCAAAAACGGATGTAGCGAATTTGATTGTTCGTCTCCCCAACCTTTAGCAATGCATCTTACCGTTGGTCTTTTCAGTAATGTTAAAGGTAGCAGTGAAATTTGCCGACTGAACGATGATGAGAATGTTTATTCTTTTTAATATTTTGACACTAAGGGCGGAGAGCTGTCATTCGCTGCGGTGCGGTATCGCGCCCGCAGGTTCTGGTTAGCGGTCATTCGCGCGAGTTGAGTTCGGCTAAGGTATCCCTAACCATCGCAGGCACAGCCCACCCCTTTTCTACAGGTGTAGCTCCTTTTTATGCAAGAATTACCACACGCCTTCCCCTTCTTACACACTTTACAACAAGCCGCGCTCCAAATGATAGCATTGTTATTCTTAAGCTTTACGGCTCGGAACAAAAAACTGTTGGTTTGTACATCTTGTGTAGAATTTAACTCTACCCCTTGCATTGGGGTTAAAATATTAGTCCCCTCGCTGGCTGCGAGAACAGGAAAAGAAAGCAATAATGCAACGAAAGATAGTTTAGTTATTTGCATGTAATATTCCTTAAATGTGATTGTTGGTTTTGAAGGACAGTATCTTTGTAAGTGAATATTCAAAGCCTACTATCTTCATAAATAATAACTAAAAAAAAGTGCCCTAAACGCAAATCAAAATAAGCATTAGCACAGTTTTTGAATTCACTTAATTTTACTTTCAGTAGCTCGTCGTATTTATGCTTAATCAGCTCTCCTCATAGAGCTGCTGTAAGCGTGTAACGTCGTATTTTAATCGATTTAAATGCTGTATGATGGGGAGACAGCCCGTCAAAGGAAATTCTACAAGTTTGTTATTTCTACATAAAAATTGATCATGACCTTTGTTTTGTGTATGAAAATGCAGATCATAACAACAACTTTGTGCATAGCATGTGTGCCAGCAGCGAAGTGAATATATTCACCCTTTGTTCTTGATTGAAGTATTTGCATACTATAACTCTAGACAGTATAGCTATCCACAAAAGGAAAAAATATGGCAGGCAAGAACTACAGAAGCGCAAAGTCGGGTCAGTTTGTTACAAACAAGTTTGCAAAAACGCACCCGGCGACAACGTTAGGTGAAAAACGCGGTGGTGGTGATACCGGCAGCTCACGGAGTGCCAAGACGGGGCAGTTCGTGTCGGAGACGTTCGCCAAATCTCACCCAGCGACGACGGTTAAAGAGAAGTAATCGGAGCCATCGCTTGTTATGATAAGCTCTATCACGGTTATTGGCACCACAGCTAAGCGCAGCAGAGGCCGTAAAAAGTTGCAAGGAATTTTCTTATGGACCTAAACGCAGAAAGCTTGGTCGGCTATCTCCGAGCTGAATACGCAGCGTCAGGGAAATGGCGAATTTTTTCATTTTTGATCGGTTTGATAGTGGCGCTACCAGCAGTTGTTTCAATTGTCACTACTGATGCGAAAACTCTTTATTACTTGGCGGCACTAAACATCTTTCTGCTGACGATCTGGTTGGCAGTCAATCATAACTACAATCGCAAAAAGAATGCGGCGCATGCAGCACGGCGAGCTGCGCTCATAGTGAACGGTTTAGGCGAAGAGTTATCTGCTGGTGAAAAGAGAAGACTGTCAGACAAGTTTACTGTGACCACGGAGCAAGCGCAAAAGGCACAAAAGAGTGACTATTATGCTACCAAAGCTGTGCCCGGTCCATCAAGGCTTCTGGAGTCCTTAGAAGAGTCCGCTTTTTATAGTTCGAAACTTCACGCATCCAGTGCAAACGCTTGGATCGGGATTGTAATTGTATATGCTTTCTCATTCACGGCACTTGCAATCTTTGTCATTCCCTCTGCAACTAATGACTACTTAATGATGTCAGTCCGCATTTTTTTTGCGGCCACCGTTTTTGTTTTGTCGGCGGATGTTTTGGGTTCACTCATGGCACATAGACGTTGCGCCAGAGAAACCGGCGAAATTTTAAGCAGGATTGAAATTTCAAAAAGTGGTTCCATAAACACTGCTGACGCCATCCATATTTTGGAAGACTATACGAGTGCAATACAGGGTGCGCCGGAGATTCTGCCGCTCATCTATAGGAAACAAGAAGCCGATTTGAATCGCTTATGGGACGCGTATCGAAACGGGTGATTTAGCATTGAGAGCAAATTCACGTGAAAAACATTAGAGTATTTAACGAATTTCTGACCGATATAGTCAACTTAAACCCCGCGCGTATAACCAGCCTCGATACAACATCCGAGGCGTTACACACATTTGTAAATAATTCGGATTGGCTACCAGATAATCTTGAGTGGTTTCCGCAAGGATCGTGGGCGCACGAAACTATTATCAAGCCTTTGACGAATAAGGAGTTTGATGCAGATGTTCTGGCAATAATCGACCCATGTGACGGTTGGACTGCCAGCGACTACGTCGATGAACTTTACACTATTTTTCGTGCTAGCGGCTTATATCGCGCCAAAACACACAGATACTCCCACTGTGTAACACTAGAATACGCAGCAGATAAGAGGATCGATATCGCGCCATGCATCAGGAATCGCTGGGGATTTGAACGACTTGAGGTTTGCAATCGAGACACAAATGAATTTGAAGAAAGCCAACCCAAGCTGTTTACGGGATGGCTGAAAGAACAGAATGCGCTGTCGGGTAACAACAGCTTTAGAAAAGTGACGCGGCTGGTAAAGTATCAAAGGGATATCAAGACAACATTCACGTGCTCTTCTGTTTGTTTAACCACGTTATTAGCCCAACAGATATACCAGACTGACAAGGGTACAGCCGCTTTTTCGGACTCTCCAAGCTCCCTCAGAACACTAATTGAGCGGCTTGATATTTGGCTACAGATACGCCCTGTTAAACCCCAAGTTCTCAACCCATTCAGTCAGGAAGACTTCGCGGTTTGTTGGACCGACGATCAATATTCGAATTTTCGTGATCAAATCCACAAATATCGTGGGTGGATCGATGACGCTTTTTATGAACCTGATCGAAATAAGAGCATTTCGAAATGGCGGCGTGTTTTTGGAAATGACTTTGGCAAAAACGAGGAAGAGCAACAGGCAAAGTCGATCACAGCAAAAGCGGTGGATCACCTTCGGGAAAACGTCAGAGCATTGCCAGCAACCACCTTTGGCTTCGTCGGCGATGTTGTCGACCTAATCAAACAGTATGGAGCAAAGGCGATTCCTTCATCACTCTCCAACCTGCCTTACCAAGAACAACCAACATGGAACGCTTTGGACAACCACATGTTCGCGGTAAACGTCACAGCCACCCTACATCAATCTCGAAGAGGGCAAGCGATTAGAGCCGTGGGTAGTGGGGAAGTTGTACCAAAGAAAATGGAGCTCAAATTCTCGGCGCGTGGTGGAACGGGTATACCACTCAATTCACATGACTATAGGGTCAAATGGCGGGTAACCAACACTGGTGAGGAAGCCCTTGCTGAAAACCAATTGCGAGGTTCGTTCGTTAGCTCAAACACCGGCGAAGATCGTTGGGAGAGCCTAAAATACCGTGGGCTACACCTTGTCGAAGCATATGTTATTCGTAAGCGAGACGGTTTGCAGGTGAGCACGAGCGCACCCTTTTACGTGGTAATTGAATAAATTGAATTCGCGCCCAATCTATGGCTTATAGTTGAAGCCGGTACATGACACAACGCGTCCTCTGAGACCTTTGAGTTATTCCCAATACTAAGCGGTATATTCAGTTTTAAGCTATAGGTGAACCATGGTGAAGAATACTGATGACGTGTTTGTGGTACCGTGAATGACCGATGCAGAATGTCCGCTTCTGTATGCAGCACAGCAGCATCACCAACCATTGATAAACGGCAACTATGGGCCGGAAGCGGGCTTGGTCATAAAGGGCGGATATTGCTGCGCGCGGCATGAATGTCGGCAATGAGGAGGCTGCGCCGAGGCATCAGGCGACTGCATCAAGGCAGTTTTGGGCCGTTAGTTTCATTTTTGAGGAAACTTCGATCAACACACAAATATTCACCTAAGATACTGATAAAATACGTAAATTTGACTTTTCTGCATTGTTGTGCAATTTTGTTTTAGTGCTTTGTGCAAGCCGTTGGAGAAGAGGTATGCCTCCCTCCGCCCTAGCACAGCGCAACTATCCCCCACAAATCATAAGGAACTTTGCCATGCCAAACGGTGCGGATGATGGGTATTTTGATAACCTCCATCGGATCG
>JQIA01000641.1_pt1 | contig 18191 bp, 13 predicted proteins | sample 811431 | NCBI WGS metagenome assembly JQIA01 (sample SAMN02998118, study PRJNA258478) | marine sediment metagenome | biome: marine; feature: seafloor; material: sediment; isolation source: oil-polluted sediment collected from 3 locations (0.5 km, 0.7 km and 0.9 km)... | place: USA: Gulf of Mexico ...
ACGGCAATTTATTTTTAGGAATATTAATCGGTAAAGTGAATATAAATCTAGAACCTATGCCAAGCTCAGAAGAAACTGAAATTTTACCATTATGTAGTTCCACCAGTTGTTTGGTAATAGTTAAACCTAAACCGGTTCCCCCATAAACTCGTGCAGTAGTACCATCGGCTTGTTCAAATGATTTAAAAATACTATCTAGTTTATTAGCTGGAATTCCAATCCCAGTGTCGGAAATACTAACTTCAATAAATCCCCTTTTAATCTTTGCAAAAATTTCTACATGACCACTATCAGTAAATTTAACTGCATTACTAATTAGGTTGTGCAAAATTTGTTGCAATCTATTTTCATCAGCTTCTGCCTGAGGTAAATTCTTCGGAACTAAATTAATTAATTGTAATTTTTTCTTGCCAATAAGTGGTTTACTTAAAGTAAATACTACATCTATACATTTGTGTAAATCTATTGCTTGTACTTCTAATTCAATATTTTTATGTCTTAGCTTAGAAAAATCAAGAATATTATTGACTAAATTAGCTAAACGTCTACCACTAAGAACAATCATGTTTAAATTATCACAAGTAGCTTGTGGCAATTCACCAGTAGAACCATCGTTTAAAGAATCAGCAATGCCGATAATACCATTTAAAGGAGTGCGTAATTCATGAGAGGTATTGGCCAAAAATTCATTTTTTAGTCTGTCTAAACGTTGCAATTCAGAATTTTGTTCTTCAAGAGTATTAAAAGAGGATTTTAACTGTTTAGCCATGCTGTTAAATGAGTTAGCAAGAGCACCCAATTCATCGGCTCGATCAACTGGTAAAATTTGTTCCCAATCCCCAGCCGCCAATTTTTTAGCTGCTTGATTGAGACGTAAGATAGGTTGTACTATAAATTTAGAAGTAAAGATACCAATTAAAGTTGCAATAATTAAAGCTATTAAAGTAAGCCATAAAGTATTGTATGTATTAGCATTAATTCGTTCCATAAAATCTGCTTCTGGAACTACCACTATAATTAGCCAATCCAAATCAAATTTATTGCGAAATGGTGATACATGTACTAGTTGACGTTGGTTTTGATAGGAGAAGTTAATTTTTTTACTATTATTAATTTTACCAAAATCACCATAATGATTAACTAGATATTTAACTGTAGCTTGAATCAATGGGTCTTTAACATCCTGAGCTTTAAGTCGCTGTTTTTTTTCATCAAAGGAAGCATATGAAAATGAACCGCCAACTAATAGTCCAGACCGTTCAACAATAAATGTTTTGCCAGTCTTACCAATTTTCATACTGCGTAAAAAATCACTAATTCTATTTAAGGTAAAATCTGAACCTAAAACTCCTAGTATAGTTCCATCTTTATCATAATAAGGATATACAAAGCTCATTCCTGGTTGATTAGTACCTTTAGAACCAATAAATGGATAAATATTAGTCCATCTAGCTTCAGTGGCCGTTACAGAAAGCTGATACCAAGGGCGTAAACGTGGATCATAAGTTGTATTATCAATATTAACTGCATTACCAGTTTCATCAAATCTATAATCTGCCATTAAGCCATTAGTTTTATCATCTTTTATATTGTAAGCTAATTTGCCATTGTTTAATCTTTGGAAAGCAATGTAATCACCTTTATAATTCCCACAATAGATATAACTTAATTCTTTAAATATATGACTTTGTTTTAATAAATATGGTAACCAACTGCGTAAATCATGTATATCAAGTAAACCATTGGCTACCGAATTAGCATTCATATTGACTACTAATGATGGAAAATTTAGATAGGTATTAATATATTGTTCAATTCGAGCGGTAATTTCACTATGTAACTGAGTGGCCAAGTCATTAATAGTTTCTTGACCGTTACGGAAAGAAAAATAACCAGTTAGACTTACTGCTAAAATAATCTGGATCATAAATGGCACTATCAATACAGCTCGAATATGAACTTTTTCAGATAGTTTGCTAATTAAATGATTAAGGAATGAATTTTTCACTGTGACTGATTTATATTTTTAGTAAATTATAGTGAAGGCCAACTATCCCTAGCTTTAGGATGGGATAGATATACAAATGGGGAATGCTATAATTTATGCAATTATGAAGTTTTTAAATTATCGCACTTAAATCAGTATTCAGCAAGAATATTTATTAACTATAATATTTCCTAATTGAATAGATTATAGAAATACTAAACAAGCAACTAATATTTAATTAAATTAAATTAAGAGTTTCTATAACAAACAATAATAAATTACAATTATTAGCATATTTTTTGTATAATATATATTAATAGCAAATCTTCAAATTAGGGACAATAAATTCATATGCGGTATTTTAATATAAATATTAATCCTTTAACTGGGCTAAAAAAGCATGTTAATTGTACATTTAAACCTCAAAACACTTTACCTAAAATGGTTGTAAAGCATCGGCATTTAGATTCACATCCGCCATTACATCATTTTAATGTTGAGACTGCTAACAACCTAAATTCAAACTGGTTTAATAATAAGTTATTAATAGCAATGATTAGTGTAATAATTGCACTAACTTTTATCTGGTGGTTAACTAATTCCAATGCTTCTATACCATCAATTAGCCCTGCTAGTTCGGTATTAACTAATAACTTAGTCGTTCCAACTGAAATAATCCCGCTTGAAATCCCAGCAGAATTACCCAAAATCTCCAATATTTCAATTACCGATCATGCTTCAACTAAATTACCTTGGTTGCATCTAAAAATCCAACCTGGTGATACTTTAGCTTCTATATTTCAAAAGAATAAATTAAAACAATTATATCAAGTTACCCAAATAGAACATGCTAAACAGTTACGTCAATTAAAAATTAATCAAGAATTACATATAAAGCATGATATTGATAAGATACAAGATTTAATTCTAATATTAAATAAAACTGACGAACTACATGTATTTCGTACAGAAACCAAAGAATTTGAAAGTGAAATTCGGCCGATAGGCAGAACCACAAAAATAGTAACAATACATGGTGTTGTTAAAACCACATTATCTGCTGCTATTGAACAGTCTGGTTTGTCCAGCCAACAATTAAATAAATTAATGGATATATTTGTTTATGATATTGATTTTGAGCGTGATATTAAAATTGGAGATCAGTTTAGTGTGATTTATAAACAACATCAGTTTGGTAAAGATATCGAAGAAGGGGATATTTTAGTTGCCGAATTTATTAACCAAAATAAACTATATCAAGCTTTAAGATATACTGATCAAACTGGTAATACAGATTACTACACTCCAACAGGAGATAGTTTACAGAAAATTTCCTTACTAACCACTCCAATAACTGATTTTAAAAGATTAAGTTCTCATTTTGGAATGCGAAAACATCCAGTTTCTGGGCGTAAACATCTACATACTGGGGTAGATTATAGTGCAGTACGAGGTACTCCAATTATAGCTGCTGGAGATGCAACTATTAAATTTTTGGGACGTAAAGGTGGTTATGGTAAAGTAATTATATTAGAACATGATTCACGAGTGAGAACTTTATATGCTCATATGTCAAAATTTGTTAAGAATTTAAAAGTTGGAACTGAAGTTTCACAAGGAGAGATTATCGGCTATGTTGGTATGACTGGTAGAACTACTGGCCCACATTTACACTATGAAGTATTAATAGATAATGATTATAAGAATCCATTAGATTTTAAACAAGCATTTTCTTTACCAATAACTAAACCGTCGAATTTTTTCCAAAAGACTAAAAAGTTATTGGCTCAATTAAATGCGATTAACCAAGCTTCAGCACCGATAAAACTAGCACAGTCTATGACATCAAAGCTAAAGCAACATGCCACAGTAATTAAGGAGTAATGATGTATATTGGACTTATGTCTGGTACTAGTGTAGACGCTATTGATGTTATATTAGCTGATTTTATTGGCAATGAAATTCATATACATGCCGTACATTCACATCCTTGGCCACAGGATTTACGTGATACTTTATTAACTCTTAGTCAAGCAACTAAAGATCAAAGTATTTTACATGATATAGCTATTCTTGATGTAAAAACCGGTAAATTATTTGCTGAAGCTACTCTTGCAATGTTAGAACAAGCAAATATTCCCAAAGAAAAAATTGCTGCTATTGGTAGTCCTGGCCAAACTTTATATCATCATCCTGATGGTGATCCTGCTTATACATGGCAGCTTGGTGATCCAAATGTGATAGCTCAAATGACTGGAATTACCACAATAGCAGATTTCCGACGACGAGATATGGCTGCTGGTGGGCAAGGTGCTCCTTTGACGCCAGCATTTCATAACGCTTATATGCGTAGTTTTGAAGAAAATCGGGGAGTATTAAATATTGGTGGAATTGCCAATCTTACCATATTATTAGCTGATAAAGAACAACCAGTTATTGGTTTTGATACTGGGCCAGGTAATGCTTTACTAGATGCCTTTGTTTATCAACAGCAACATTTAAGGATTGATATAGATGGTGCTTGGGCAGCTTCAGGTCAAATTCATAGCAATTTATTAAAAAATATGTTGGCAGATGAATATTTTGCACGATCTGCTCCTAAAAGTACTGGGCGGGATTATTTTAATTTAGAATGGTTAAGTTATCATACTTTAGGTCTTTCCTTACCGCCAGAAAATATACAAGCAACTTTATGTCAATTTACCATTGATAGCATTGCAAATGCCACAGAATTATATGATATTCAACGTTTATTAGTTTGTGGTGGTGGAGTGCATAATTTATTATTGATGCAAGGACTGGCTGATAAATTACCAAATTGTAAACTAGAATCTACAGAAGCAATTGGCATTAATCCTGATTTAGTCGAGACGATTTGTTTTGCTTGGTTAGCTAGACAACGATTAAATAATCAATTTAGTAATTTACCATCAGTTACTGGAGCCAAACAAGCAGTAACATTAGGTGGAATTTATAATTAATAGGAACATACAATGCAACGTGATGTTATAAAAATATATCCTCAAGAGCCTAGCTCTATAAAGTTAATATTAACCTTGGCTATCGCTGGTTTAATTTCTGGGATTGCTATCATAGCTATTTATGAGGCTACTCTACCAACTATTACGGCATACAAAGCTAAAGTATTACGTGAAGCTGTATTTAAAGTTTTGCCAGGAGTTACCAAAATTCAGAAATTACAATATATTGATAGCAAATTTCAACCAATTGATTCAGAAGAAAATAGTCCAGAAATTATTTATGCTGGCTATGATTCAGAAGATAATTTAGTTGGTTATGCTATTAATGCTTCAGGTTCTGGATTTCAAGATACTATTCAAATATTGTATGGATATATTCCCCAGAATAATTTAATAGTTGGTATGGAAGTTTTGGACAGTCGGGAAACTCCTGGTTTAGGAGATAAAATTTATAAAGATGTTGATTTTAAAGCTAATTTTAGATCATTGACAGTAAAACCAGCAATTGTTTTTGTGAAAAAAGGTATGAAATCGGCATCTAATGAAGTGGATTCAATAACTGGAGCAACTATATCTTCTAGGGCTATAGTTAAAATAATTAATAAATCTAATAGCAAATGGTTGGATAGAATTCATATGAAGCAATAGCTTTTATCGGAATTATCATCTAATAACATAACTGCTATCAGGTGATAATAATATCAGAACTTTAAAATAAGGAAAATTATGAAACAAATCATAGCATTAATTCTATTTTTGGCTGTAAATATTAGCTATGCTCAAGATACTATAAGTATTATCGGAGTTGGCGATATCATGTTGGGAACTAATTATCCATCAGCTCAATATTTACCAGTAAACAAAGGCAAAAATTTATTAAAAACGTTGAATAGTACTTTGCAAGATGCTGATATTACATTTGGTAATTTAGAAGGCACAATTCTTAATAGTGGTTCAACGATCAAAAATTGTAAAAAATGTTATGCGTTTCGGATGCCGGAATATTTGGCTGATAATTTAGTTACTGCTGGTTTTGATGTTATGAGTATAGCTAATAATCATATCCGAGATTTTGGTCAAAAAGGTATTAAAAATACTCTCAAGATTTTAGATAACTTAGGAATTAAATCTGCTGGTTTAGCTAAACAACGTCCGACCACTAGTTTTATTAAAAATGAAATTAAATATGGATTTGCCGCATTTGCTCCTAATGTTGGCACAGTAGATATTCGAGATATTGCCAATGCCAAGCGAATTATTAAACAGTTAACCACTACCAATGACATTGTGATTGTATCATTTCATGGTGGAGCAGAAGGTGCTAAAAATCAGCATGTTAAAAATAAATCAGAACGATTTTATGGTGAAAATAGAGGCAATGTATATAAATTTGCCCATGCAGTTATTGATGCTGGAGCTGATATAGTATTTGGGCATGGACCACATGTAACTAGGGCAATTGAAGTTTATAAAAATCGTTTTATAGCTTATAGTTTAGGAAATTTTTGTACTTATGGACGATTTAATTTACGTGGAGTAACAGGTGTAGCTCCAATTATCAAAGTTAACATAGATAAAAAAGATGGTAGTTTTATAAATGCTAAAATAACTTCAATTAAGCAAATAAAAAATCAAAAAGTAGTTCATGATCCAAATGGACAAGCTCTTAATTTAATTCGTAAACTTACTAAATCAGATGGTTTTTTGAAGAATATTAGAATTGGAACGGATGGCTGGGTTAGGAAGTTATAATTACTGAAGCATAAGTTTTATTACTTTTTGAAATCCAAATTGTAGAGACAAGGCATGCCTTGTCTCTACGTTATACGATAATTTATGCTTCAGCACTTATATCTATATAATTTTAATGCTTCTCCTTGTATCAATATTATAGAGCTTGTTTTTTAAACTGAAAAATTATATAATACGGCATTGGAGAGGTACCGAAGCGGTCATAACGGCACCGACTCGAAATCGGATGGTCTTTAATTAGGCACGCGGGTTCGAACCCCGCCTTCTCCGCCAATCTTAAAAAGATGGATTATAGCCTGGTAATTCAGTTATATTTACGTCATCCAATTGTTTTTGTAATAAAAATTTCTTGGCGTATTTTAGATAAACTTTTTCGTGAATAAAGATATCAAATAAATCAGGATCAATATGATTGGATTGCTTTTCTTTGCCTAAAATAGTTAAAGCTAAAGACAATGGCATCGCTTCTTTATAAGGTCGATCTCTTGCAGTAAGTGCTTCAAATATATCAGCAAGTCCCATTATTCTAGCTTGAACTGACATTTGTTCACCAGTTAAACCTTTTGGATAACCACTTCCATCTACATGTTCATGATGACCTCCTGCATATTCTGGTACATTTTTTAGGTACTTAGGATAAGGTAAAGTATCTAACATATTTATGGAAACGTTAATATGAGAGTTAATTATCTTACGTTCCGCTGGATTTAAAGTACCTTTAGTAATATTAAGATTTTCCAATTCCTCTTCTGATAATAAGTAGCTTTCTTTACCATCCGGCATGGTTAAACGATGCTGGGCAATATGCAATACTCGTTCTTTCCATTCATAAGACATGAATTCTCCACCTTTATTACAACGATGTAAAAAATCTCGCTCTTCATCTAATTCGGTAAGTTTTTTAGCCAGTTTTGCTTCCAAGTCATCTGAATTAGAACTTAACTGTTCACGTAATAAAGCAATTTCAACATCACGTTTAAGTATTTCAAACCTAGCATCTACAAGATGAATGCGATCAAAGATTGTTTCCAACTTAGTTGATTTATCTATAACAAATTCTGGAGTAGTAATTTTGCCACAGTCATGCAACCAACCAGCGACTTTTAATTCATAATAATCTTCATCGTTCATTATAAATTCTTTTAATGGTCCATTATTTGTGTTATTAACAGCATCTGCCAACATCAAAGTTAGCTCTGAAACTCGTCGACAATGACCACCAGTATAAGGAGATTTATCATCAATAGCAGTAGCAATCAATTCAATTAACGACTCAAATAAATGCCGTTGATCATTAAGTAAACGTTGATTGACTAAAGACATAGCTGCTTGAGATGCTAGTGATTCTACTAATTCTTGTTCAGCTGTTCCAAAGACAGTAATTTCTTTAGTTATTGGATTTAACGCATTGATTAACTGCAATACCCCAATTACCTCTCCATCATTATTTTTCATTGGTACAGTTAGGAAAGATTTGGAATAATAACCAGATTGTCTATCAAAAATCTGTGTGCCAGAAAATTCAAATTCAGTATCTGCATAAGCATTTGGAATATTAATAGTTTTTCCTTTGACAGCCGCACATACAGCTACTTTATCCAGATTTGGTTCTCCATTTTTTTCGTATAGAGATAATGGTGGCAAAATGACAGGGATACCACTAGTTCCACCTGTATGTAAATTCAAAGTATCATTTAGCATGATCTCAAATTTTAGTCTATTATCATCAGTACGAATATATAAAGTTCCACCATCAGCTACTGCAATTTTTTTAGCTTCCTGAAGTATCATTTCTAACAATCGAGTGGTATCTTTTTCAGCAGAAAGAGCAATACTAACTTTAAGCAAAGATTTAAGACGAGAAAATTGATCCAACATTTGGTCTTGTTTGATTTTTTGTTCTACCATATGTCATACTCCAAGATGAGAAAATGGTTCTGTTTAAAAATATTGATTTTTTATTGTAAGATTATGGACAATGGTAAACCAGTTATCCACTCTACCAGGCTCTCACCAAATTTAGTATAATACAACTTGTATTTCAAATGGAAAATTTCTAGGTAAAAATTATAAACTAAGGGGAATTTGAATTAATCTCAGGAGTAGAATGTTATGGATATGTTCTGTCTGTCTAATGGTACTGCTTATCTTAATGAAAAATAGACATCATTCCTAAATAATGAAAGTAATATAGTTATGTATAATTGTATTAACGACGTGAAATTAACCAAGCTATACAATTAATTACGGATTTTATGTAGGATGTAATTAGTTTACGAATTACATCTTTCGAGTCACATTTAGATACACGATTGATGCAATTCATTCTGCATCCTACATTTATGGAAAGATGTATATTTTATACAAACGAGAAATTCTATAATTAGTAATTTTAATGTTTTTCAGTAATAATTGCCTATCTTTGGGAATTCTCATTCCCAAATCTTATTTAACAGTCTTCTTCAAGAAAACTATAATTAACCCAACCAGTTATACATTCTTTATACTTTATTGGTATCCAATGAGTATTTTTAACTATTTTTTCTAATCCAGTGATTTTTATTTCAGTACCATTAAAAGGTATAGCTCCAATTCCTTGTGATTTTTCATCAGCTTTAGAACGTATCCATAACATATCATCATCCCGAACATTAACTACACGATATTGACAATTTCTGGGAAATAATCGTAATTTTTGTCCAGCAGCTAAAGAATAAGGTGGTTGTAAATCATTCCATTTAGTAATCTCTTTAATATCATAATCATATTTTTGAGCTATATAAAACAAAGTTTCACCAAAAATAACAGTATGGTAATTAGGACAATCTTTTTCCAGATAAGCAGGATTAACCCAACCATTAATTCCCTTATATTTAACTGGAGTCCAAGTTGTTTCTCCAATTTTAGTTTCTGGCCCAGTAATAGATACTTCAATCCCATCAGATGGTATAGTACCAACTTTCTGATATTTTATTCCAGGCCCTAAACGCATTGTCAAAGAGTCATTTCCACCTACTTTTACTACCCGATAAGAACATTCTTCAACAGCCGCAATTGCTTGTAAACTCCAAATTAATAGTCCTACCGTAATTAATTTTAGTTTCATTGATTTCACCTTAAAGTATAAATAGTATCCAAATTTTTAGATTTAATGAATTCACATTGTATCTAATCAAATTCAGTTGTCAAACTTTATGGAAAAATTCGTACTAATATTTATAGTATTCTCCAATATATTGAGTTTCATTTGTAATTTTTTAACTATTTAGCTTGACAAGTAATAGAGTATCTATATTTTACATATTATCTTTATATGAAATTAACAATTGCTATACTTATGATAATAAATGATTTATGGTATAAAAAACATCCTTTAAGTATTTTATTAGTTCCATTATCTTGGTTATTTTGTGCTATCGTACGAATCCGTCGTAAAGCATATAAATTTAACTTATTTTCTAGTAAATATATTACAGTGCCAATAATTGTAGTTGGTAATATTACAGTTGGAGGAACTGGTAAAACACCTTTAGTAAGTTGGTTAGGAAAATTTCTAAAACAACAAGGATTTAAACCAGGAATAATTAGCAGAGGTTATAAAGGCCACGCTAAAAAATGGCCACAAATTGTATATCCAGATAGCGATCCTTACTTAGTAGGCGATGAACCAGTATTGTTAGCTCGTCAAAGTGGATGTCCAGTAGTAGTAGCTCCAAATAGATTTCAAGCTGCATCTGTTCTGGAACAAGATTGTAATATTATTATTAGCGATGATGGTTTACAACATTATGCATTACATCATGATATAAGAATTACAGTTGTTGATGTTACTCGTGGTTATGGTAATAAACGTTGTTTGCCAGCCGGACCTTTGCGAGAACCAATTGATTATCTTATTGATATGGATTTTATAATATTTAATGGTTCAACAGACAAGACAGAAAATACTATGCAATATCAACTTAAACCGCTATGTATGGTATTTAATAATCAAACATTATATGATTTAACAGAATTACGAGGACAAACTGTGCATGCAGTTGCTGGAATTGGTAATCCTGATAATTTTTTTAATTGTTTGCAAAAACATGGTCTTATTATTAACAGACATCCATTTCCAGATCACCATAATTATCATCCTAAAGATATTCAATTTAATGATAATTTACCAATTATAATGACTGAAAAAGATGCAGTTAAATGTCAATCTTTTGCAAATTCTCAACATTTGTATTTACCAATAGAAGCTAAAGTAAATTTTGGCGAACAATTATTATCTTTACTTAGAAACTTAAACTAAAATTTTACTGATTGAGTTTTTATATGTCTGATTTGACTGAAGGAGAAAATAAATTATATTTTTGGTTTATAATTTTAATGCGGTTACCTTGGAGTAATTACTATATTTTGAACCATAAAAAAAGTACATGACACTGGATTTACCAAAGTTTGAGAAATAACTCCTTCGGGAGTACGATCATTTGGAGAAACTATAGTTGTTTGTTGATAACCTTCAAGCATAACTTGCTTACCTATTAAATCAATAAATACTTTAATATTTTCAACATGTTTTAAAGTAATTGTTAAATTATCTCCATATCGTAATACATAATATTCACTACCACCTATACAATAACTTTCCTGAGATTTATTCCACGATTTCTGCACTATAGTCCCAGTCAACTGTTCTAATTCAATAGTTTGGGATATAGGTAGCTGGGATGTAGAAGTTAAAAAAATAAGCGTAATTAGACATATTATTCTCACTGGTGTTAACAAGCTTTAGATAATTCTTTCCTAAAATATAAAATTAACTCATATGTAGGATGTAATGAGTTTACGAATTACATCTTTCGAGTCACATTTAGATACACGATTGATGCAATTCATCCTTCATTGCATCCTACTAATATTACCGATAAAGTCAGCGAAATAAAAATTTTACTTAGCAGCCAATTCTTTTTTAATTAAATAATCTAGAATTTCCATCATTTTATCATAGCCTTTTGCCATTTCGCTAGTTAAACGATATTTGCCAGCTACAATAATTACGGGAACTCCACCAATACCATAACCTTTAGTCATAGTTTTGGCACGATTAATTTGAGTAGTTACCCAAAAAGAATCATATGTATCATTAAAATCTTCAACACTCACACCATGTTTGGAAAACAATCTTTGCAAGGTTTCCCTATTATTCATATTACGATTATCATCATGTATAGCCTTAAAAAGTGGAGTATGAATTTTATCTGAAACTTTTAAAGCTTCTGCTACATAATAAGCTTTTGCCAATGGTAAACGCCGATCATTACTGCCAAAAACTGCTGGCATATGGATAAAATGTACGTTTTTTGGTTTGTTTGCTTTCCAGTTTTTTAAATGACTTTCATCAAACCGATAACAATGAGGGCAGGTATACCAAAATAATTCTACTACTTCAACTTTACCTTCAGGAGCAGAAGTTTGCTGAGGAGTGGTTATTAACTCATATTTACCTTTATAATCATCATCTGCAATAGCCGTTTGAAATAGCATAATTAAACAGATAAAAACTAACTTAGTATAAATTCTCATAAATGTTGTCCTTTAAATTAGTGTTAAAGACAACCACAAATGATTGCCTTTTTTAACAATTACTGCATATTTTGTATATAAGCAGCTACAGCTTTCATATCATCAGCAGATATGTTTTTAGCTACATCTTTCATAACTGCTGCTGCACCTTCTGGATTACGAACATCATTTTTGTAATCAGTTAGTTGTTTAACTATATAACCAGCATTTTGAGCTCCAACAGTTGGGTAATTAGCCATTGGATTACCTTTACCGTTTATGCTATGACAAGCTACACAAGCAGGTACATCATCTTCCTTATTACCACCACGATAAATTCTTTCGCCACGCTCTACTAAATTAGAATCAACTGGAGTAGTTTTAGCAGTTTGGCTACTAAAATAAGCGGCTAAATCAAGTATATCCTGATCACTTAATGGTGCAGCCATCATAGCCATGGTTGGTTCATTACGAGTTTTGGATTTAAAATCTTGTAATTGCTTGGCAAGATAGTTTTCATGCTGTCCAGCAAGTTTAGGCCAAATTTGGTTAATATTACTATTACCATCAGCACCATGACATGGAACACAAGTTACTGATTTGGTTTTACCAGTTGTGGCATCACCGTTATCTGCAATTACAACTGAACTACCAAGGGTTAAAATACAAAAAGCGAGGGTTAATTTTTTCATGCACTTGTCCGTTAAAAGTTAGAGATTAGTATTCAACAATAGATTTAGTTTAAAGTTATTGCTCGGTTTTTTCTTAAAAAAACTAGTATAAATTTAGATATTATTTAAGAACTATTTATCATTTTTCCACCATGCGACATCAAGTTCTCCTTTGGCTTTCTTTTTTTTGTTACTAAGTTTGCTAAAAAATCTTTGGCCAGTTTCTTTTTCTACATTCTTAACTGACATTACATAATCCCATAGTTTATTAGCTCGGATATTTTCGTTAGGAAAGATAAATCCTATACTACGATTATGTTTAAAAGAATACACCACTTTATAAAATGCAATTGGAAGTGGAATATTATTAATATTTTTTGGACTATCAGAATAAATTGGGCCAGCAACAATCATTAATTTGCCTTTACTACAAGCCCAGTTCCTAATAGTATTCTCCAAACTGCCCCAAGCTTGTCGATTTAATTTTGGGTGTTGCAGGGCAATATTAGACATAGCAAACGTTTGTTCATTACTTTTATGACTAAAATCAATTGATGCACTTGGTGCGAGATGACCTTTATCATAACCAGTATTTCTAAAATTATCAGGCTCTACTCGATATGGTGCTGGTATATCTTGATCGGCATAAAAACCATCATCTCTTTCAACATCAACTCCAATAGAACCTTTAGAAATAATATAAGCAACCCATGCCGCACATTTACGATCAAAAACATAACCTAAGCTATAACCATCTCGATCAAGTACCAAATCAGTTTTGCATGGCTCACCTAATTTTTTATGATTGTAAAATTTATATATCCAAATATAAGTTTTATGCCGATTTGGCCATAAATAAATTAGAAATATATATTGTGCTAATGCACCCGCTATAAAACCACCAATTCCTACTATAATATAAGTTAAATCCATAATTTATATTTTTAAAATTTAATTAAGAATTAATAAATAATTGCTATAATTTATTGAATTTTTACTATCAATAAGTAATATCAAATATTAATTATACCTAATAATTTCAATATGACGAAATTTTTAAGTTAAAAGATATTATCTAGCTAAAGTTATGCAAAGAAATACAAACAAAAGAATAAAATAAATTAATAGAAAAATAGTTGATATTATTAGGTATTTTTAATCTATTTAAGAATAATGGTTCCATCTGGTAAAGTAAATTAATGTCATCGTGAATTTAGTTTACTGCAAGATTTATAGAAAATCATACAAAGAAAACTAAAAAAGGTAATGGAACTATTTATTATTTTATTTCTTAATAACTAGAGTAACAGTCCAATTATAAGTTTAAAAATCGTCCTAAACAATTGATTTTAAAATTTAATTAAGAATTACTATGCAATGTATCCAATATTTCTAATAAATATTCAGCTGGATTACGATCTGTATTGGTAGTCTTAGTGATCGATTCAAAATAGGTTACAGCTTGAGAAGCAGGCCCATAATAAGCCATAGTTCCACCATAATTCATTAATAATAAGTCATCAAAACGTTCAAAAGTATCTTTACTTGGTTGATGAATAGTGGCAATAGTGGTTAAATCATCTAATTGAGTTAATTTTTGTAACAAACGCACAATTTTATCTGCATCAACAGAAGATAATCCAGAAGTAGGTTCATCCAATAATAATACTAATGGCATAGATATCAGTTCATGGGCTAAGTTAGCTCTTTTTCTCTCTCCACCACTTAAACCACGAATTCCTGATTCTGATGAACCTATTACAGTATGTAAAAATTTTTCTAATCTAGCTTGTTCAAAACCTAAACTCTGACAAGTCTGTCGAATAATATATTCTCGTATTTGTTGATTTAATCGAGTAAATTGTAATCTTAAACAATAATTTAAAGATTGATAAACTGTTAATTCTGGAATCATTACATCATCTTGCGGTAAATAACCAAGCCATTCCCTGACCATTTTATAATCTTTATGAATATTGATCGATAGATTATCTTTAATTACAAATACTTCACCATTATTTGGAGTACGATAACCATTAATTAAATCTAGTAATATGCTTTTACCACAACCAGCCGGCCCCATAATAGCAGTCATAGTTCCTGGTTTAGCCTGTATATGAATACCATTACAAACTAACTTGCCAGAAATATTGTAATATAGATTAGTGGTTTTAATTCCAATCCTAGGTCTACCCCTGAATAGTTTATCATCTATCCCAATAGGCGTATTACCCAACTTTATTTCTTTAAAACCTCGTTGGACTATTTCTTCCCAATTATGTTTAGGAAGTCGGCGATTATCTATAAAAGCACCTGATTTAGAACCACAATCTTGAATAAATAATCTATCTCTGATTCGTTTTAAAACTGCATGTTTTTTAGCAATTCCAGGTACTTCTGTTTCTGTTAAACAAATTGTACAAGCTTGACTACTTCCAATCAAAATTTCAAAATCACCGTTTAAACCAATTGATTTATATTTTTTTAGGTTTTTCATCAGAATAATATGGCAAAATAGTATAACTACTTATTATATTTTTTAGTATGATAAATATAACTATATAATATTGATATATAATTAGTTTATGAGTTTTGTAAGTGATTTTATTTTATCATAATTAGTGAAATTACGCAGAGTCAATTAAAATATATATGTAAAATGTAGAACAAATTTCATTAATTGCATCTGCTATAATCAAAATATTGGTTTAAAAATTGCGTTAGACTGAAACACATTTACAAAGAGAGGTATTTAAATTGACTAATTATATTAAATTTATATTTATTACTAGTCTAATATTAGGACTAATGAATATATCAGTTATTGCTGATGATGGTTATAAATGTTCAAATGGCAAAAAAATTTGTCGGGAAAAAACTACTGGTATGCCATTAAAAGCATTGCCAAGGGCTTTCCCAATTTTATATGATAATCCAAATGGTAGTAAAATAATACCTAAAAAACCAATTAAGGCATTTCGTCCTTTATACGTTTTTGCTAGACAAGGTATAGATACTTCTGATCCAGATAATCCTAAAGGTTGGTATAAAATTGGTAAATCTAAAAAAAGAGCTTTAGGTTGGATGCAAGCTAAGGATATTATTGAATGGAAACAAGCGTTAATAATGGCTTACACTCATCCTGGAGAAGATGATGAACGGCGTAATCCAGTCTTAATGTTTAATAAATTGCAGGCTTTAAAAGGTATAATCCAATCCCCAGAACGGGAAGCAGAAATTAATAAAGCTTATACTAGTTTGGACAAAAACCAGCAAGATCGATATCCTTCTTTAGTTCTCAGTGAAAGCAAACGATTTGTAGATATTAATGAAAATTTTTATTTTTTACCAATTGTTAATTTTGAAATGTTAGATTTAGAAGGTGAAGATGCTCGATATTTACAAATTGCTGCTGCTATTCCAGAGGCAACTGCTGCTAAGTTAGATACTGATTTACGGGATGATAACAATACTTTAGATAATCCAGAAGTACAAAAAGAGGTATTGCAAACTACTACCAGTCCAGAAGCAGTAAAACAATTAGGCGTTGATATTGTGTTTGTGATGGATTTGACTGGAAGTATGGAACCTTATCTGCGGATGACGCTTGAGTCTGTGCAAGATATAGCTCGACTTGTTACTAAAGATATTAAGGAAAAAGTTCATTTTGGTTTTGTCGGTTATAGAGATAATCCAACTATAGTTAATGGGATAGAATTTGCCAGTAAAAATTTCACTAAAGATAGTTTGGTAAATGCGGAACAGTTTGTTGATATGATTAGTAAAGTTAGAGTAGCTACTGTTGGTAGTGTGGATTATCAAGAAGAATTATTTGCTGGAGTAGAAACAGGTTTAGCTACTAAATGGAGTGAAAATGCTATACGTTTGATGATACTAGTTGGAGATGCTAGTTCTCATGAACCTGGACATCCACAAAATGTAACTGGTAAAGATGAGAATGTATTAAAACAAGCAGCTGATGATTCTCAAGTTCACATTATGGCAATTCACCTACAAAATCAAGATACTCATCCAGAAATTGTTGGAGATTTACCTAAAGCTAAGAAACAGTTTATTACATTAACTAGAATTAGTGGTAGTGAGGAATCGGCATTGGTGGAAGTTAATGCTGATAAAGAAGAAGACTTTGCTAAAGCAGTGAAAGCAACTGCGAATATGATAACTTCATTTCTTGGACAGACATTAGCTGGTAATATAACTACTCCAACTGTCAATAATAAACAAACTGGCAATGTGGCTAACAAAGCAGAGAAAGTTACTAAAATGTTATTGGAATCAGCTTTAGTTGAATATAAAGGTAAAGAAGCTGTTCCACCTAAAGATATAATTGCCTGGGCTATTGATAGAGATATAGCTGATCCAGCAATACCAGCTTTAGAAGTACGCATTTTGTTGAATAAAATTCAATTGGATAGTTTAGTAAGAGTGGTTGGGGAAATTAATATGGCCATGAAAAATGCTGAAACTACTGAAAGGGAATTTTTTGAAGCTTTGCAAAGTGTAGCTGCTGCATCTATTAAAGACCCTAGTAAAATTGGTACTGCAAAGAGTTTAAAGGATTCTGGTTTACTTCCCGATTTCTTAAACAGCCTACCTTACAAAAGTGAAATAGCTTCTTTAACCGATGAAAGATTTGCTAGTTGGACTACTCAAAAACGGACTGATTTTTCCCAACGTTTAGAAGCTAAATTGGCTCAATATCGTAGTATTAATGAAGCGGTAGATAAATGGATAATTTTAGATGAAAGCGATCCAGATAATACAGTTTATCCGTTGCATATAGACTATTTACCTTAATTTATAATTCTAATCAATATTATACAGAGAGCTACCTCCCCTAACCCCTCCTAATTTAGGAGGGGAACTAGTGGTTACTCCGAAGATAACTGTAATACTCCCCTCATTAATAATTAACTATTTTTAATTCACAAATTCCCAATTAACCTGAGTTAGATATAATAAAAAGGTGTAAAATTAAGTAGAATAAGAGAAAATATTTTCATTAATAACAACCAAATCTTTATTATTTCGAATATTAAGAGACGGTTTTTTAGCTTGCCATGAATAAGCAATAAGAGCACAAATAACATTTACAATAAAGCCACATAAACTCCGGTGACGAGAATGCTCTAACTGTGAGATATTCTTCAATTGGTCATTAACTGTTTCAATTATAGAACGTTTTCGTAACAGTAACTTATCCATGTCATCTAAAATAACTTT
>JQIA01000644.1_pt1 | contig 18185 bp, 17 predicted proteins | sample 811431 | NCBI WGS metagenome assembly JQIA01 (sample SAMN02998118, study PRJNA258478) | marine sediment metagenome | biome: marine; feature: seafloor; material: sediment; isolation source: oil-polluted sediment collected from 3 locations (0.5 km, 0.7 km and 0.9 km)... | place: USA: Gulf of Mexico ...
ATTGATGTGGTAACAACAAATAAAACAGATTTTTTCAGAGAACCCAATCACTTTACTTATCTGGTTGAAAAAGTACTTCCGGAATTAATACAAAAAGATGGTACAGGGATAAGGAAACCACTGAATATCTGGAGCAGTGCCTGTTCTCAAGGTGATGAACCATATACTATGGCCATCGTTTTAAGTGAATTCGCAGAAAAAAATGGAGAGTTCGATTTTTCTATTTTAGCAACTGATATTTCAGTAAAAATTCTTGAACTGGCTAAAAATGGTGTATATCCACATAACCACATTGAACCTATAGATATAGAACTTAGAAAAAAGTACCTTTTGAAAAGCAAAGATAAACAAAAGAACCTTGTCCGAATTGTTCCTGAACTTAGAGATAAAGTAGTATTTCGACAAATGAACCTTGTTGAAGGCGATTTTCGGATTCGTAAGACAATGGATATTATATTCTGTCGGAATGTTATTATTTATTTTGACAGAAGGACCACAGATATTCTTCTCCAAAGGTTGTGCGATAAACTTAGAAAAGGTGGATTTCTTTTTATGGGGCACTCCGAGTTACTCGATTGTACTAAACTTCCTCTAATACAGGTAGCCCCGACAATTTACAAAAAACTTTGAATTTTATTATTGTTAATTAAAAATTAAGTCATTGGTATAAAATGAAAAAAATAAAAGTACTTATTGTTGATGATTCTGCACTTGTCCGTCAGGCTCTTGTTGATGTGCTCTCTTCAGATCCTGATATTGAAATTATGGATACTGCTGCTGACCCTTTTATAGCTGTTCAGAAGATGAAGGAAGATACACCTGATGTGATAACGCTTGATGTTGAAATGCCCCGTATGGATGGGATAACTTTTCTTCAAAAAATCATGAGCCAGCACCCAATCCCTGTGGTAATCTGCTCAACTTTAGCGGTGGAGAGGTCTGAAACACTATTAAAGGCATTAGAATATGGTGCAGTAGAAATTATTCAAAAACCTTCCATGGGAACAAAAAAGTTCTTCGAAGAATCAAAAATTCTTATTTGTGATGTTGTAAAGGCTGCCGCTATTTCCCGAACAAAAAAAATAACTAAAAAAAGGGATGTGGAACCAAAACTAACAGCCGATGCGATTCTGCCAAAATCAACAGGTGCAATGTTAAAGACAACCGAGAAAATCGTTGTTGTTGGCGCTTCGACTGGTGGTACTGAAGCTTTAAAGGTTTTTCTCGAAGGTCTTCCCCCCGATGCTCCAGGTATCGTTATCGTCCAGCACATGCCCGAGAATTTCACTCGTGCTTTTGCGAAGCGCCTTGATAGTTGTTGTCAGATTTCTGTGAAAGAGGCATCAAACAACGATACAGTTATGCGTGGGCAAGCTTTGATTGCTCCGGGCAATGACCATGTTTTGCTAAAAAGGAGCGGTGCAAGGTATTATGTTGAAGTCAGGCAAGGGCCGCTTGTTTCCCGCCATCGACCATCAGTCGATGTTTTATTTCGTTCCGCTGCACGTTATGCCGGGAAAAATGTTATTGGTATTATCATGACCGGCATGGGTGACGACGGGGCTAAAGGGATGATGGAAATGAAACAGGCAGGGGCTATAAATATTGCTCAGGATGAAGCATCATGTGTTGTCTTTGGGATGCCCAATGAAGCTGTAAAAATTGGGGCTGTGGATATTATTAAACCCCTTGAGCAACTCTCTTCAACCATGCTGAAAGAGTACCAGAAATAATAGCATTTAACAAAAATGAATTAATTAACTATTCCAAAATTTCACACTGAGGTAATGATGGTAGATACCAATTTAAAAACAAAACAGTTAGAAATAAAAGCTGGTGCTTCATCGACCTCTGATAAAAGTGAGCGTCTTAAAATACTTATTGTTGAAGACAGCAAATCTGCAAGGTTAAAAATTGTTGAGTCTCTTAAATCTTTGGATTTGAAAATTTTTGAAGCTGATGACGGTACTTCAGCTCTTAAAATATTAAGGAATCAAAAGATAAAAATTGATCTGGTTCTGACAGATCTCAATATGAAGACAATGGATGGTGATGAACTATGCAGTAAAATAAGAAATGAACTAAAGCGTTCTGGACTTCCTGTGATTGTGCTCAGTTCCAAAATCGATAAAAAAACGACGGTAAACCTCTTTAAAAAAGGGGCTACTGACTTTTTGTATAAACCATTTACGGCCGAAGAACTTGTGGTAAGAATTAATACTCATCTTGAAAGACTCCGTTTAAATAAAATATTGATAAAACAGATCGGCCAGTTAAAGGATTTAAATCAAATCAAAGATGATCTTATAGCTGTCTGCTCTCATGATTTCAGATCCCCTCTCCAGATTATTATGGGATATACAGAACTACTGATGGAGGATTGTTCAACAACTGAGACTCATAGAGATATGCTTACCAGTATAAAAAAATCGTCTGATAGTCTACTCGAAATGATTGACGAGGTGTTGGTACTCGGGAAAGCTGAAAGACTTACTGGGAAAGTGGGTATTACCTCACAACCTATAAAAAAACTTATTCGTTCATGTGTGACGAATTTTTATGGTCTTGCTTCAAAAAAAAATATCTCTCTGACTTTTTCAGATATTGATGGCAGCCCCATGGTGAACGGCAACCAGAATGAATTTATCAGAATTTTTAATAATCTGCTTTCAAATGCAATTAAATTTACCCCTGCCGGTGGTGTTGTATCCGTCGGGCTTGAATTAGATAAGGATACTACACTTGTAGTTTCTATCAGTGATACTGGTATTGGGATTGCTGATGATGCAATCCCACAGCTTTTTAAAAAATACTCACCTATGTCACGAAAGGGTACTGAAGGTGAACTAACTACAGGACTTGGGCTTTTTATAACGAAAGAACTGATCGATAAAAATCTAGGTGAGATTATTGTTGAAAGTGAAATAGCAAAAGGCTCATGTTTTATTGTAAGATTTCCCTTAGCTGACCACTCGTACGCTGAAATAATTCAGGGACTCATTGATATGGAAAAAAGGTAGAAGCATTATTTGATGCAAAAAAAAGCAGATAAAGACATCGACCCCAATAAAAAAATGGTTACAATTTTTATTGGTGAATATTATGTAAGCAGCAAACCGGTTGTTATTTCTACTCTTTTGGGATCCTGTGTGGCGGCATGTCTGTATGATCCCATAAAAAAAATTGGCGGAATGAACCATATACAAATGCCAGGTAGAGCCGATTTAAAAAGTTTCAACGCATCTGCAAGATACAGTATCAATGCAATGGAGTTACTTATTAACGGGATGATGAAACTGGGTGCAGACAGAGGAAAGATTATTGCTAAAATTTTCGGCGGGGCAAGCGTTATTCCATCTGTTTTAGCTGAAAATGCAATAGGCCCTGAAATTGTTAGTTTTGTAAAAAAATTTTTAAAAGAAGAAAAAATCGAGATTGTCAGCAGTGATTTAGGTGGAATTAAAACCAGAAAAATTCTTTTTGACACAGACACAGGCAGTGTTTTACTAAAGCATAGCCAGTCGATGAAATCATCACAAATATTGAAAGAAGAGCAGATGAAACTCCGCTTATTAAAATCTGAATTGGAAAAACAATCTGACACAACTCTTTTTTAATTTCACAATTTCTGCTTTCAATAAATAAACCGGAAATATAAAAGCATGTTAAAAATGCCAAAACCAATACAAATCGTTCTAGATAAATTCAAGAGACTGGTGGGTGTAACCCCCCAAGGTAAAGGTCTTGTAGCTGAGCTTTCAGATCTATCCAATTCTTTAGGAGTAGCTATTACCGGTGTAGAAGAAAATTTTTTGGATCTTGGACAACAATTTCAAACTATTTTTTCAAAAACCGAAGAATTAAAAAACCTGGTATCAAAGACCTCTGAGTTTTCAGGTAATAAAAATGATGGTTCAGGGATAGCAGGCGTTGGTGAGTTTGCACGCAAATCACTTCAAACCCTTACGGCGTATCAGGGTGATATTCTAAGTAATCTGAAAATTCTTAATTCAGGGTCTGATCATTTACAACTACTTTCCAATATGTGTACCAATACTGACAAAGTTTCTTCACTCCTGAATGTAATAGCACTGAATATTGCTATTGAAAGTAATCGTTCGGCAGAATCGCAGGAAATGTTTAAAGTTTTTGTGACTGAGGTCAAAGAAATTGCAGAACAAATAAGTCATGTTTCACAAGAACTTTATGATGATTCCAAATTAATACGGGAAAAACAACTTCAATATCAGAAAGAGATATCAGGTGATCTTTGCCAACTCCAAAATCTGACCAGTGAAGCAGAAAAGGTTGTTAACCAATCGGTTGAAACAGTTGAAAATATTATGGAAAAATCATTAGCAGCTCTTGAACGGGCACGTGGTTGTTCAAGCGATATTAACACTCTGGTAAGCTCCATTGTTATGGGGATGCAGTTTCATGATATTGTCCGTCAACAGATTGAACATGTAGTTATAGCTATTGAAGAAGCTATGAAATTGTATGAGACTTCTATGGAATGTCTCAATGATTCTGAATCAGGGCAAAAAATAATGAGTCAAATATACTCAATTCTGATGATTCAGAATGCTCAAGTAAAAAGTACAATCGGTGAAATTGATTCTGTTTATAAAGATATTTTAAATGCTTTTGAAGGTATTGAAATAAAAGTTGTTGAACTGCTATCCTGCATGTCTTACTCAACGTCTGAACGTTCAATCGAAGAGGATGGTGGTGATTTATTCTCTGTTCTACTGTCAGGTTTTGAAAATCTTAATAAGCTTCTGGGTGATGCATATCGACTGAATATGAGTATGAACGAAATTGCAGGGGAGGCTTCTACTGCTACTGGGGGTTTAATAAAGCATGTAGACCATGTACAAAGAATCAGTCTTGATCTTCACAGAAAAGCCCTTAATGCTATTATAAAAGCTGCACATTTGGGAGATATGGGGCGTGCTCTTGAAGTCTTTGCTAATGAAGTCACAACGGCGTCCAATGAATCAAATACTTTTGCTGATAATGTTGTTGAGCATATCGAATTAATTTCTTCTCTTACTTCACAAATGGCGACTACATCAAAGAACATAGATAATGATGACAAATTAAATCTACCCCAGACAACAAGTGTCGATAGTTTTTCAAAATCCTACGATGACTTTTTAGAAAATACAACTACCACTCTGAATATGTCAACGGCACTGGAACAATCTATTACAGAAGCAAAATCATCACTTTCTTTTATATCTGAATTTTCAGATGAGTTGAAAATTCAATTGGATAAATCAGAAGCAATACTTAGTCAAATAAACAAAAAAAATGAACTGCAACCCGTTATGACTGAAGTTACAGAAGCATCAGGTAGATATACCATGGAGAGTGAAAGACTAGTTCACTTAAGCTTATTCGGCGATACAGAATTAGAAGGTGATGTAGAGGTAAATGAAAATACTGATGAAGAGGATGAAAATGAAAATATTGAATTTTTCAATGAGCCATCCGTCGATGTCAATGAGTTGCCAATTTCTGAGAGTGTTGGCAAACAGTCTTTGCAAGACCTGCCGCCTGAGGATACAATAACTGATAATGATAATCTTTCTACAGATAAGCAAGATAAGGTTGATGATGAATTTGATGATAACATTGAATTATTTTGAATACAGAACTCGGGAAAATTCATCCTTTTCATTCTATTAATTTTCAAAAGTAGTTTTTATCTATCCTATAAAAACTACCACTTTAAGTTTTTTTTAAATGGTATCAAAAGATCTGATTACTGATACAATTAGTACGTAGTAGATAATTATATATACTATGTGTTTACTTGTTCTAAGAAAAAGATCAACCATAATTTATTCACTAAATTATATCGCGTTACTAAAATTGTATTCTGTTGACCAGTCATTTTCTGTATGGTATTTCTAAGGATCTGAATATACTTTCCTTGAATTTATAAAACTTGTTTATGTATCGTTTGCAGGGCACGTAAATTCAGTGTTTGAAGAAGTCATCGAAAAAAGCGCCGCAGCAACAAGCTATATGAATGATATTGTTACAGCATCCAAAGAGCAGTCTGATCGAGTCGTTCATATTACTAATGCCCTTGCCGAAATGGATAGTTCATCACGTCAAAGTGCGAGTCAGGCAACGCAATTAGCTCAACAAATGGGAGCCTTTAAGACCAACAGGGAGAATTCTTAACTTATTATTTTAGAGAAGGTCATATAGGTTTTCTCGATTCTTTTAAAAACCTCTTCCCACCTGTAATCCCTTATCAATATTTCTGCCTTTTCCATTTCAATGTCTGGATTGAGGAGGCTTTTTTCAATCTCTTCTTTTAGTATCTCTGAAAGTTTTTGAATTAATTGAGGTATATCCGATTCAAAGGGTGAGTCTATGTTTTCAAGTTCAGGTAGATCTAAAAATCTTATAAAGTTCAGACTTTTATCACCTAATATTTCAAGTGATCCCTGAAGTGAAGTTGTAATTATCTTACAGCCTGAAGCAAGGGCTTCAAAAAGAACCAGAGGTAAGCCCTCAAAAAATGAAGGTAGTATAAAAATATGAGATTCACGCATTCTTTTCGCAAGATCATCTTGATTGATGGAACCTAAAAATGTCACACAGCCCTTAAGCTCGTCGGCAAATGACCGGCAGATTTCATAATCCTCACCTGTTCCTGAACCGGCAAGAGAAAGATGAAATGGAATGTTTGAGTTTTTCAACCGATTGATTGCTTTGAGGAGCAGGGGCACACCTTTTGCCGAGGATAACTTTCCTGCATAAAGAAGTTTGACCGGAGGCGGTTTTGGTTTTTTTGCCGGTAAAAACAATTTATCGTTAAATCCGCTGCCTGCAACGTTGATTTTTTCTTTTGATATATCTAAAAGGGCAGCTATATCATTTTTTTGACTCTGGCTGAGAGCAATAATCCAGTCAATTTTTTTACATGATTTAACAACATCATGTTTAAGATGTTCACAGTTTTTAATTTGTCTTAAATCTGTACCATGACAGCTTGTGATCATTGGCAGGTCAGGGCAAGCCTCTCTTGCAACTGAGGACATAATCCAGAGGTGATTACTATGAATAATATCAGGTTTAAAGGTATTGACTGCATTTTGAATGACGCGTTTAAAACACTTCTTGTAATCATTGATTTCTTTTTCTGTCATATCTATAAAGCGTGTACTTTTATATGGCATGACATCGCTCATTCCAGGAATGGGGCAGGGTAGGTCAGCCCCTTCAAAGCGGATAAAAGAATAATTATCTGACGGTAAAATCTCTATACTATCTTCTTGTGAAACCCCTGCAACAAGATAACAGCTATGCCCTTTTTTTAAAGCTTCTTTTATAAGGGCCCGTACATAAAAGCCACTTCCTGTGCTGTCTGGTCGTTGACTAAGTAGATAGAGAATTTTCATATAGTTACTTTTTTAATTTTAAGTCGGCAAAAATACCTGTTTTATGTAAATGTGGTAATTCAAAATCTAAATGTGTTTAGCATCTAAAATATAGAAATTCAAATCCTCTTTTTCTAAAAGGTATTATATGGTGTAAGGCAGGGTATGAAGTGAACAAAAATCACTGTATTCATGATCTGGATGTAACCTTCGCATCATCAAGAACTTCACGGATTGATTCTGCAAGATGTTTTTTTAGAATAGGTTTATTGAGGAATGCTTTTATACCGATTGTTTTGGCAGATTCTTCATTTATCGATAAACTGAAACCTGTGCACAATATGATGGGTATATCGGGTTTTATTTTTAAAATTTCAATAGCCAGTTCGCGACCTGTTTTTTGTGGCATCGTCTGGTCTGTAATAATAAGATCAAATCTATCAGGATCATTGGAAAAAACTTGTAATGCCTCGACAGAACTTACTCTGGTTGTAACTTTGTACCCTAAGCCTTGAAGTACTTCAGATGTCATATCAGCTATAATGGCTTCATCATCTACAAGCAGAATACTTTCTGTTCCGGTTTCTATATCGTCAACGTTGTTTTCAATAATAACTATATCTGTTTCAGTACTTGGAAAGAAAATATTGACTGTCGCTCCTTGATCAGGTTCACTGTATACCTTGATATCACCATTCATACTCTGAACTATTCCATGAACGACGGAAAGGCCTAATCCGCTCCCTTTTCCAGTCTTTTTGGTTGTAAAGTACGGGTCAAAAATACGTTTGCTTGTTTCTTTACTCATACCGTGACCGGTATCGCTGATCTGGAGTTGAACAAACTCACCGGGATCAATATTGAAAAGATACTGTGAAGACTCCTTGTCGATTGTGATATTTTTAAGGTTCACACTCAGCGTACCACCTGTCTCCTGCATTGCATGGTAAGCATTGGTACAAAGATTCATAATTACCTGATGGATTTGAGTTGCATCACCTTTTATTATGCCAATATCTTTTGGGAGATTGGTTGCAAACGTAATTGTAGATGGCATAGTTGCACGAAGTAACCTTAATACCTCATTAATAATGACTTTGATTCTTATCGGTTTTAACTCTTTATCTTTCTGTTTACTGAAATTGAGTATCTGATTCACCAAATCACGTGCCCGTTGACTTGCTTCAAAAATCCTGTTTAGACGACCAATGACCTTGCTGTCAGTTGGAACATCCATTATGCCTAACTCCGTATAGCCGATGATTGCAGATAAAATGTTATTGAAGTCATGGGCAATCCCGCCAGCAAGTGTGCCAATGGCTTCCATTTTCTGAGCCTGCATTAACTGACTTTCCAGTTTTTTCTCATCACTGATATTTCTTATAACACAAAGAATTGCGGGTTTTCCCTCCCATTCAAATTTTGCAGCATTGATTTGAAGCCAGAGAGTTTCACCATCGCAGTTAATACCTCTGAAGGTATAGTTATTTGGGACATCGATTCCGGCCATTCGTTGAATATGTGCATTAAGAACCATATCAAGATCATCTGGATGAATGAGATCAGTCATCAGAATATCGTTAATATCTGAGTCTTTATTATTAAGAAGGTTCAATGTAATTGGGTTAGAGTATTTCAAATGATTATCCTGAACGACAATGATTGCGTCATGAGCATTTTCGACAAGAAGACGATATTTTTCTTCAGAAGCTTCTAATGCGGCAGCATTTTTTTTCCGTGAGGTAATATCCTCAATCACGGTAGCAACCTGGCCTTGTTCCGGGCTAAACACTTGAACACTAAAATGTTTATCCAGGTGTTTTAAATAGGTTTCAAATTTTTGAGGTACATTTGTGTTCATTGTCTTTAACATAATGTCGAAATAGGGTGGTGTTTCGATGGGAAAAATTTCTAGCGATTTTTTTCCAACCACCTCGTCTCGATCAAATCCCACTGTTGTTAAATAGGCATTATTAGCGTCTATTATAACATAATCTTCCGGTATGCCGTTTATATCATAAACAAACTCAGCGATCGCAATACATTCAGTCGTCTTATCAAATAATCGGCGGAACTGTTGTTCACTATCTATAAGTTTTTTCTTTGACCGTACCATTTCCTGCAACTGATCATTCAGAAGTTTGTTTTTATCTTCAAACTGAGCCGTTTTGATTTTGACCTGTCGTTTTAAGAAGGCACTGTTAATAATAATTAACGGGAAAATGATGCAGAATACTATTAATACAATTTTAAGATATTCGTATCGATGATGAGTTCTGGTTTTAATTGAGCCCTGATTTAAATCTGTCTTGTATGTTTTCGTGAAAGCACCGTTGGTGATAGTGCTATTGGGTGAAGTTTCAGCTCCAATTTGCTCTTTGGCTATGGCTGTAATATAAAATGCTGAAATAAAAAGAATAATTACAAGAAAAGTTTTTGTTTTCACAGTCAATCCGTTATTACTCTACAGGTTACGTTTAAAAATAATAGCTTTGAATTCAAATGCTCAATTGAGTTTTTTAGATGTTAAATTTTAGATGAGATATTTAATTATTTTAGAATTATAACAAATGAAACTTAAAAATTCAATATAATAAACGCAGTAAACATAATAGTTTTACTGAAAATAAAATTATTATAACTTTGATCTGTTGACTGTTTTTAAGGTGAAAATTTCTCTTTGAATTTTGCGTATTAAAAATCGATTAATACCTTTTCTTAAAATAAATCGGGAGTAGTGATAAAATGAGTATAATGATGACGCCTGCGATAAGTTCCGGGGTTACTTCACCTTTAATCAGGTCTAAGATTGAACTTGAAAGAAGAATATAGGCTATGCAGCCTGGAAGCATACAGATAAAAGAGGTGATAACATAATGTGAGAATTTTATACGTGTCAGCCCTAATGCATAACTGAGAAGGTTAAAGGGGACTAATGGGACAAGGCGTGTAATCGCTACAATTTTCCAGCCATGTTTTTCGGTTTGATTTTTAAGCTTCACCCATCTGTGTGATGTAAGTTTAGATTCGACCCACTCCCGCAATAGGTATCTTGAGACAAGAAAAGCAAGGCATGCTCCGGTTGTTGCTCCTGTAATACCGTAGACAACACCCCAGAAGGAGCCAAACAGTATACCGCCTGCGATAATAAAAGGAGCTCCGGGCAGCATGAGCGCGGGGGCAATAGTAACAATTAGAATATAAATCAGAGGACCGATATAACCAAAGCCCTGAATAAAGGATCTAATCGTTTCCAGGTCAATTTTATTAGCGAGACCCGAAAACCTTAACCATGCTCCAAGAGCAATAATGAAGAAAACAACCAAGATTTTGATTTTATTCTTTTGACTTTGATATGTTTCGTCTGAATTATAATTAATTTCCATAAACGATAATGCTTTTTTATAAGTTATTAAGATGGCCATGGAATTTTTTACAACGCCATCAATTATGTACCAGATTCCATAGGCATACTCAAATCTTTTGCCCATTCATATATTGATGCTTCATAATTTCTTGCTTTTTCAAAGCCAACTGCTCTGAGGATCATGGCTGTAAAGCCTGATCTTATACCCATCGTTCAGTAAAGTATAAAATCATCCATCGGCATTATTCCTTTTTCTGCCAGAAGACGCTTTATTTGTTTCGGAGATCTTGGTGTACTGTCTTCATTCAAAAGATCTTTCCACTCAAGCCATTTGGATCCTTTAATATGTCCGCCTCGTGCTTCACCTCTGTGCGTATCTTCACCTGTAAATTCTTTAAAACTTCTGACATCAACAAGTTTCAGAGATTTTAAATTCTCAAATATGTATTTTTGTTCTGACCGATATGTCTCATTGTAGTCCTGCAATACAAGACCATTTGCAGGAACAGGTTTAACGGTCTCTTTTGATAGTTTATATCCGGATCTTTTCCAGACCTTAAGGCCACCATAAAGAAGCCTGACATTCTTCAAACCGGCCATTTTCATCTGCCAGACGGCTCTTCCACCTGCACCCGGTCCCTTAAAGATATCTGAGTAAGCTACAACAAAAGAGTCATTCGTGATACCAAGCGATTCAAGTTTTTTAGTAAGCCTTGCCTTATCCAGAACAGTGCCCCATTTTTTATCCCCCGGTTTTCCGTTACAGTTGGATAAACCTTTAAAACCGATGCTAACGGCACCCGGGATGTGGCCTTTACTGTATACTTTTGGATGGCTGGCATCCAGTATAACAAGGTTTTTATAATTGAGTTTAGCGTTAAGTTCTTTCGGTGTGATAAATATATCATTTCCATTTTTAAACTGAGATAAATTGATATTGTCATACTTTATAATATCTGTCGGTAGTATCGTGCTGCTATGTTTCTCTATTGCAAATATTGCTGTTGCTATGAGAATAAACCCAAGGCAGGTGATGATAAATCTTTTAGAGTTCAATTTAAAACCTTTCCCTTAAATGTTGCTGCTGTTTATTTCATTATGACAAAACATCTTTCTTAACATGATGGCTAAAGTGCTGAGAGCAAATAGGATCAGAAGCCCGAAAACAAAATTTTTTGTACCGCCGACTAACATTTCACCGGAGTATGAGTAAATCAAGGTAGCCGGAAGTTGACCGAGCCCCGTGGCCCAAAAAAAAGACCAGAAACTCATAGATGTCAAGCCTGCCGCATAACTTACGACATCGAATGAAATAAAGGGAAGAAGCCTTGAAATCAGGATTGTGTATTTCCCGTATTTTTCAAAAAACTGATCGATATTTTCGAGAGCTTGTCTGCTTGTGAATTTAATGACAACATCTCTTCCAAAAAACCGGGAGATATAAAAACATAATGCAGCCCCTGCCATTGCACTGCTCCAAGACAGGAGAGCGCCCTTTAACCAGCCGAAAAGGGCTGCATTTGAAAAGGTGATTAAAAATGCCGGAAGTGGTGCAATGACAGATTGAAAAACCATTAAGAGGAACGATACTATGGGCGCCCATATCCCAAATGAAAGAATATACCCCTTAATAGTGTCAACGTCGCACATTCCAAACAGAAAAAACACCTGCTTTATTGAATCATTTACCGGTTTAATATAAATACAAACAAGAAGAACCGGAACTATAATTATTGCTGTTTTAATCAGTTTTTTCATTTTAAAAACCCAAATGGTTAATTATCGATGTTATCGTAAACCGTTTTCTATCTGATATGGCTGTATAGAGTCAAATTGATAAATTTGATCTGTAAGAGGGATGACATATAGATAATCAATAACGGTATAATCAGCCCTCCTAGATAAATAAATCGCAATTACGAATTTAGTGATTGCTGATATCGTAACAATGATATATAAGTAGCGGTTTGTTTGCGCCACAGAAGGGGTATACTTCTGTGGTTTTTTTATTATGAAAAAAGGGAAATAAGTATGATTAGTGCAGATAACGTTGAACTTTCGTATGGCAAGAGGGTTCTTTTTAAAGACGTTAATATAAAATTTGCTCCAAAAAACTGTTATGGATTAATTGGAGCAAACGGGGCAGGGAAGTCTACATTTTTAAAAATTCTTTCAGGTGAGATCAACTCTGACAAAGGGACGGTTTCTATAGGACCCCGGGAGAGAATTGCTGTTCTTAAACAGGACCATTTTGAATACGATGAAGAGACCGTTATCAATACCGTTATTTTAGGTCACGAGTTATTATATAAATTGATGGCAGAACGAGAGGCATTGTATGCCAAGCCGGACTTTTCAGAGGAAGATGGCATCCGATCAGGTGAACTTGAGGCTGAATTTACTGAGATGAACGGCTATGAAGCAGAATCTGATGCTGCTGTTCTTTTAAATGGTCTTGGCATTTCTACTGAGTATCATGAGAAAAAAATGAAAGAGCTTGAAGGGACAGATAAAGTTCGTATTCTTCTTGCTCAGGCACTGTTTGGAAACCCTGATGTGTTACTTTTAGATGAGCCTACTAACCATTTGGATATTAAGTCTATTTCATGGTTGAAAGATTTCCTTGAACGATTCCAGAATACGGTTATTGTTGTTTCGCATGACAGGTATTTTTTAAATCAGGTTTGCACTCATATTGCAGATATTGACTATAGCCAGATTCAGGTTTATGTCGGTAATTATGATTTCTGGTATCAGGCAAGCAGGCTGGTTATGAAACAGAAACAGACTGAAAATCGGAAGGTGACTGAAAAGGCGGAAGAGCTTAAAAAATTCATTCAAAGATTCAGCTCCAATGCATCAAAGTCAAAACAGGCAACATCCAGAAAAAAACTACTTGAGAAACTTAACATTGAAGATTTACCGGTTTCAACAAGAAAATACCCCTTTATCAGCTTTAAACCGGAAAGACCCTGCGGTAATGTTATTCTTGAAGTTAAAGGTCTTACAAAGACGATTGATGGTGTTAAAGTGCTTGATAACTTTAATCTTATTGTGAAGAAAGATAATAAGATTGCCTTTGTTGGTGGAAACACACTGGCTAAAACAACTCTTTTTCAGATTCTGATCGGTGAAATGGAGGCCGACAGCGGTGAATTTCGATGGGGACAGACAATGAGTCAATCCTATTTCCCAAAAGAAAACAGCGAATTTTTTAATGATGACAGGTCTATAGTCCAATGGATAGGTCAATATCATGAAGAAGGAGATACCTTTTCAAGAGGGTTTTTAGGACGAATGCTTTTTTCAGGTGAGGAAGCTCTTAAGAAGACTTCAGTTCTTTCCGGAGGTGAGAAGGTTCGCTGTATGCTGTCAAAAATGATGCTGTCAACTGCCAATGCTCTTATCATGGATGAGCCGACAAACCATCTTGACCTTGAGGCAATTACATCTCTAAATGAATCATTAATAGGCTTTCCGGAAGTAATTCTGTTTTCTTCCCATGATCATGAGTTTATAGCTACCGTTGCCAATCGAATTGTTGAATTCACTTCTCATGGATATATTGATCGGGAGATGAATTTTGATGATTATCTTGAAAACAAAGGCGTGGTGGAAGAAAGAGCAATGAAGGCAGATGGAAGCTTTGCATTACGTGTTTAGAAAACTTTTGAATGAATACCCTAACGTAGTTTTTGGGTAAATCAAACAGGTGATGGCGTCGTAAAAAGTCCCATCTACTGCGCTTTAGTGTCTAACCAGACTTTTGATGTACCATATGTACTACTTCAAGCCTGGCCAAACACTAAATCTTGTATATGGAACTTTTTCCATAGCCATCTCAATACTTTTTACGAGACCATCAAACAGGTGATAAATTGAATATCAAATCCGTGAAACTCTCAGAAATTAAAATCGCTGAACCATTCAGTTCTCTTTTTCCTATTGGTGCTGATCCGTTAGAATCAATAACCATTGATATCGAGACCAATGGATTTGATGATGCTTTTCCTATTATTATCTGGGAAGAGCAAAACCTGATTGTAGATGGACATACACGGTTTAATGCTGCCATTAAACTTGAACTTGAAGAAGTACCGGTTCTGTTCAAGAGCTTTGATAACGAAGATGATGCTATTCTCTATGCCTTTCATCTGCAAAGAAACAGACGAAACCTTTCGGATGAAGATATTTTACGATGTCTTCATCTGTTAGATAACATAAAGCCACCTGTTGAAAATGATAAAAAAGAGACTAAAAAAACAGCCCCCAAAAAAGAGAGTGCTGAAATCAGAGCAAAAGAGCTCGGTACAAGTAAATCCAAAATTGAAAAAGCCCGAAAAGTATTAGAACATGCAAACGATGATATAAAAGAAGCCGTTGGATCAGGTGAAAAGTCTATCAACAAAGCATTTAATGAAATGCAGGAGATACGTCGTGGCAGTGGTGAACTCAAAACCGGAGCCCTGACAACAAGCCTTGCCTGTAGTAATAACTACAAAAAAGCCCTTGAAAAACTGACTGTTGAAATAAAGAGAATTAAAGAAGAGGGCTGGCAAGAGGTTACACAAGAAAAAGTATTGCAAAATCTCGACACATTAAAAAATATAATTGAGTAAAATATCCCTTCTGTAACTTCACGTATGTATTTAAAAGTCCAAATAGCGGTAATTTTGTTTGACAAGAATTTCTATGAAATGTAATTCTTGTCAAAAATACAGGACATGGTGGATCTGGTGAATAAATTTGTAGATGTGATGAAAGCCCTTTCAGATAATAACAGGATTAAAATTGTAAAGCTCTTACAAAGCAGGTTTTTATGTGTTTGTGAAATCCAGCACCTGTTGAATATTTCCCAGCCAACTGTATCCAAACATTTAAAAGTACTCGAAAAAGCCGGTCTTGTATACTCTGAGAAAGAAGGGCAGTGGGTCAATTATTATCTATCAACCGGTGAGAAAAGCCCATATGCGGCAAATCTTCTTGGTAATCTTAAGTTCTGGTTTTCGGAGGACTCTGAAATGAAAGATATACTTGCAAGGGTTCCTTTTGTAAACCGTGAAGAAATCTGCAAAAAGTAGTTAAATTATATATTTTAAGTGTAATGGGTTGTTGTTTCCGAAAGGGTTTTAATATCTATATGTTGTCAATAAATTCTGTTTCAGGTTCGTCAACTGATTACCCCGATAAAGAATTCCATTAATACTCCATGATAAGAAGAAAAAGAATTTAAATTTAAACTTAATCCGACAGACACCTTGTCAAAATCGGTTTCTGTCAGATCAAATATGAACTATTACATTTCAATCCTTTTATCAAATAGTATTATCAGAGTTGAATTATTTCTTATACAGAATTGGTTTAAGCTCTGTCCATGTCATTCCTGCTGTTGAAAAGTGATCATGATCAACCTCTTCTACGAATACCCATACGTGGGAAGGGTCATAATTAAGATTTTTCGCGACCAGTGCGTTAATATCCTTAATAGTTTTAGTAATCTTTTCTTTTGAACTTCCCTTCATTGTTTTTAAAGTAATTAATGGCATTTTTTTCTCCTTTTTAATTATTTCCAAAGTTCTTCCGGGGTTACATTTCCATTTGTTCCTTGAATCTCTAACACAGTGCTAATTGAGTCTGCATGAGCATCAGGAATGGGAAAAAAGACCCCCTTCGCCTTTGCATAGATAGTTCCTTCATCATCAATGATATGTCCGTGTCCATTACGATAAATTTTATCTTCTGCCTGTTCCTCTGAATAGAATCCAATAATGTTCAGTTTACTGCCTGTTGGTACAGACATCTTGTAACTAATGGTTAGCTCACCAGTAACATACATCTTTTTTTCCTTCTGGCTAACTGCCCAGCCAACGCATTCATCGAGTAGTGATGCTATAATACCGCCATGAAGAATCCCCGAATAACTGCAATGTTTTTCCTGCGCTAGGTATGTTCCCTGAACGCTGTCATCTGTTTTTAACCATGTCATGTTCAGACCGGCATCATTATTATGGCCGCAAACAAAACAATTTTTATATCCTGGCAACTCTCTCATATTTCCCCCACTATTTTGTTTTACACTGTTTAAAAAGAATACATCTTTACAAAGATTAGAACAATTGTCATAATTGACAAAAATATTGGCTATAATGACAATTAAAAGGCGGGTATGAAAAAAATTGTTTTGCTAGCAATTGATAATACATCGGTCGCGGGTTTATCCGGTACACTTGAGATATTTAATGTCGCGAATATCTTGTCGAATTTACAAAATCCCGGGAAAGGTCCTGTCTTCGAATGTTCGGTTGTGACGGCGGACTGGAAACAACTGGAGCTATGTAGAGGATTAAAGGTCGAACTTGATATGGGAATGCATCCATACGAGCAGGCTGATGCAATCGTCACAACAGGTTTTTTATATCAGAGCTTAGACCACCTGGTTGAGAAAATCGATCGTTCAAAAAAAACAATCAATTGGATTCAAAAACAATATGAACAAGGGGCATTTATTGGTGCAAGCTGTAGCGGCACCGTGCTACTGGCTGAAACTGGATTATTGGATGGCAAAAAAGCGACTACAAGCTGGTGGCTAAATAATTTTTTTAGAAAAAGATACCCGGAAATCGAATTACAGATTGAGCGGCTTCTGGTATCAAATGAACGGATTTTTACAGGCGGTGCAGTTGTATCATATCATAATTTGATCCTCAGTCTTATTGAAAAATTTGCAGGTAAAGATTTAGCGTTGTCTTGTTCAAAAATGATGTTAATTGATATAAACAGATCCTCTCAGGCTCCTTTTGTTATGCTGCAATCTCTTCTGGACAATCAGGATGACATCATAATCAAAGCTCAATATTGGATCAGCAAACATCTTCATGAAAAATTTGAATTGCAGGAATTGGCAGATTATTTGGGAATTACATACCGAACGCTTATCAGACGATTTAAATCTGCAATCGGGGAAACACCAATCCAGTTTATTCAAAAGTGCAGAATTGAAGCTGCTAAAGGGTTACTTGAAACAACCAATTTAAATCTGGACTCAATTATGGAGCATGTGGGGTATTTTGATCCAAGTTCATTCAGTCTTTTATTTAAACGCATCACTCAATTAACACCAAGGGAATATCGATTGAGATTTTCAATGATGAACAGACAGACAGGATAAATTCAGGAAATACGTCAATAGAGAGGAGATCCTAAGACTATCATCATGCATAATAAAAAGTTTTTTTAGCTATTGGGTTGTATCTTATGAGAATATTCCACGAATAGAGTTTTTTGAGAAACGGGTAATTATGTGGTATGTACATAATATTACTGAATGGGACAAAATCTTAGTTAGTGTCCATCCACAACAATAACTAACTGATATAATGAATAAAGCGCATTTTTTGATAGCTAATTTTATCATT
>JQIA01000645.1_pt1 | contig 18175 bp, 16 predicted proteins | sample 811431 | NCBI WGS metagenome assembly JQIA01 (sample SAMN02998118, study PRJNA258478) | marine sediment metagenome | biome: marine; feature: seafloor; material: sediment; isolation source: oil-polluted sediment collected from 3 locations (0.5 km, 0.7 km and 0.9 km)... | place: USA: Gulf of Mexico ...
GTGCAACGGACTTAATATGACACCAGTCCCAACGAATATCATCTAAGGTGATGGCTTGAACACCTTTGGCGATATGCGCGAGGTTATTGTTTGCAATGGTTTGGCACATTGCAAAAATGGTGGGTGTGTATTCGGTTGGCAATTGATGGTCTCGGCTGCTACCTGCACCACGGCTTACTTGAATATAGACAGATTGGTCTGATTGCTGATGCTCTTCTACAAGGCGCGTTAAAATATCGGTCCACTGTTGGTCGCTCATAACGGGCGGCATACGTATGGCATCTAAGCTGCTGTTGAGCCTGTCGATGTGTTGTTGTAAACGAAATAGTTTTCCAGCATACGCGGGAATAACTTCATAAACGCCATCAGCAAACAAAAAGCCTCGGTCTAGCACCGATACTTTAGCGTCGCTTAAGGGTAGGAAATCACCATTTAAAAAAACATTAGCTTGAGAGGGCACGATAGTTTCCTACTTATTCCAGCATTAATAATGCTTCGTCTTTTAATACATCCATAAATGACCCTTCGCCAATGGCTTGTAGGGAAATTAAAGGGCGTTGCTCGATGATTTCACCTTTTAATTTAATAATGGCACTACCAATTTGTTGACCTTTTTTTATAGGGGCAATGAGTTGGGGGTTTATTTTAAGGCTGGCATCTAAGGCTTTATATTGGTTACGTGGAATCGTGAGGTATAAGTTTTCAGCAAGTCCAACTTGTAAGGTTTTTTGTGCACCTTTCCATACGCGAGGGCTACTTAAGGTTTGCTGCTTTTTGTAAAGTAAGTGGGTTTTATAAAAGCGGTAACCGTAATTTAATAAGGCTTGGTTGGTGTCGTTACGTGCTTCTACGCTGTCAGTTCCCATAACAACAGAAATTAAGCGCATATTATCTCGCACAGCAGACGATACGAGGCAATAGCCAGCATCTTCAGTATGCCCTGTTTTAACACCATCTACCGTGCTATCACGCCAAAGTAGTTTATTTCTATTTTTTTGCGTAATGCCATTAAAGGTATATTCTTTTATGGCATTTATTTTGTAAAGCACAGGTGACTCGGCAATTAAAGCGCGGGTTAATATGGAGAGATCTCTTGCGCTACTATAATGCTCTTCGTGTGGTAAACCTGAGCTATTCATAAAGTGGCTGTTTTTCATACCAAGCTCTTTTGCGACTTGGTTCATTAGTTGGGCGAAGGTGGCTTCATCACCCGCAATGTGTTCGGCTAAAGCAACGGTGGCATCATTGCCCGATTGAACCAGCATACCGTGAAGTAACTCATCAATAGAAACGAATTTATTAACTTCAATAAACATTCTTGAACCGGGTGTTCGCCAGGCTTTTTCACTGACCCTTACCTTCTCAGTTAGGCTTAAGTTACCGTGGCTAAGTTCGCGGAATACGATTAAAGCCGTCATGATTTTTGTCATGCTAGCAGGCGCTAATTCTAGGTTCGCATTTTTAGAGGCCAGTACTTTACCGCTATGAAAGTCGATGAGGTGATAGCTACGAGCCTTGAGTTCCGGTGCTGATGGAATCGGCAGTGCGAGAACTTGTGATGATAAAAGTAGGCTGAGTATTAATATGATTCGTTTCATGGGGGAAATGACAGGTAATTAAATGTGAAATATCGGTCGCTATCATACCATGTGCAAGATATTGAGTGTGTTGCCTCGCTAGGCTAATGGGAATATCTATTTATTGGTAAACCAGCATGAAATTTATGGCTTTATTACCAAGAATTATCGCCTAATAAAATGACTGTTGAGTATGCCCATTTGTTGTATTTTGAGGTGTGCAGGTTCAGCACTAGATAGGTCGATATAAGGGCCGGCATGCACTAAGTATAAGGTGTCATTGTTTTTTTCTAGAGTGACGATGTTACTGCTAATGGCAACTTCATTACTGAGTTGTTGTTTTAAACGATTCGCATTTTGTCGTGTTTTGAAAGCGCCCAATTGGATATAAATAGCTTTTTTAGAAGGGGGGGTTAAAGCCGGAGGTGGCGTTAATGCTTGAGGGCGGGGTATTGCCACGGAAGTGATTGCTTTTGTGGGGCTATTCGTTAAATTTATTGCGCGTATTTCAACAGGGCTAGTACCGTTTTTTAATGTCCCGAGTTTAGCAGCGGCCGCATAAGAGAGGTCGATGATTCGTCCTGAATGGAAAGGGCCGCGATCGTTAATTCGTACGATGATGGTCTTGCTATTAGATAGGTTTTTAACTTCGACATAACTTGGAAGCGGTAGGGATTTATGTGCAGCCGTCATGGCGTACATATCGTAAGTTTCACCGTTTGATGTTTTATTGCCGTGAAATTTAGTGCCATACCATGAGGCTATACCGCGTTCTACAAAGTCTTGGCTCGACTCAAGAACATAGTAGGTTTTACCAAAGACTTCATACGAACGAGGGTTACCGCCACGGCTTTTTGCTTCAATACGTGGAATGGCATTGGGCGTATTTTCGATATTTTCAGGGGTATAGCTGGGTGCGCTATCGCCTGTTTTTACATAATGCTGGCTACAGGCATTGATGAAGACTAAGACTATTAGCGCACAAACTAAACGTAATGCATTAGAGGTCATTGTTTTTCTAGATAACCTTGTTTAATTTCTTGACCGAGTTGGTACACGGCCATTGCATATAAGTGACTGTGGTTATAGCGAGTGATGACGTAAAAGTTATGGAACGCTAGCCAATAATCAGCATGCTCGGTTTGCTTTAGTTCTAATAATTTTACGCTAGTGTTTAAAGCTAAGTTTTTGGGTACCTTAACGGCGGCTGATTTTAATTGTTTAAGTGTATGTTTTGGTTTGAGCTTGGTATTGAGTACGGTTTTAAACGAGTCACCTGTTACGCTGGTTTTTTGGGTGATTAATTTGCCTTTTTTCCAGCCATGCTTAGCGAAGTAATAGGCAATGCTGTTAACGATATCGGCATTGCTGTTCCACAAGTCTCGTTTATTATCACCATCGCCATCTACCGCATAAGCTCGGTAGCTACTTGAGATGAATTGTGATTTTCCCATGGCACCAGCGTACGAGCCTTTAAGCTTGCTAGGGTCAAACCCTTCTTCACGGCAAAGCAATAAAAAGTGTTCTAGCTCGCTTTTAAAGAAACGTGCGCGTTTAGGAAAGTGAAAGCCAAGAGTCGTTAATGAATCAAGGATTTTGTATGAGCCTGTGTTGCCTCCATAACGAGTCTCAACGCCAATGATGGCGACGATAATTTCTTCGGGTACGCCATACTTTATTGATGCGGCCTTAAGAATAGCTTTGTTTTTTTGCCAAAACTTGATGCCACCATTAATACGGTTAGGCTTTAAAAATATTTTTCGGTAACTGTGCCATTGTAAGCGTCTCTCAGCGGGTGAAGACATTGCTTTTAGAATGCTGTCTTTAACCTGGGAGCTATTAAGTAATTTCTCTAATGGGGAGCGCTCAAACTTGTGTTTAACCACCATATGCTCGATAAAGTCAGCATAAATGCTAGTGGTCGGTTCTTGTATTGTTTTCGCGCTACAGGCGGATAAACCGCCAAGAGTGAAGAGCAAAACCCATAGTAAACGTGAGAAATTAGAGTGTATTAGCAACATAATTGATCCTAAGATGAAAGTAGCTTTCTGTGAGTGTGAATGGACATTAATATACCAAAACCAATTAACAAGGTAACCATTGATGTGCCTCCATAACTTACCAGCGGTAAGGGGACTCCAACAACAGGCAGTATGCCAGTTACCATGCCAACATTAACAAATAAATAGATGAAAAATGTAAATGATAGGCTGCCGGCTAGTAGTCTAGAAAAGGTATCTTGTGCTTGGGTGGCAATATAAATAGAGCGAATGAAGATGAGTAGATAAATTGATAGTAGCGCTATTGCGCCAATCAGGCCAAATTCTTCAGCGAAGACGGCAAATATAAAATCAGTTGAGCTTTCGGGTAAAAATTCTAAGCGTGCTTGGGATCCATGCATCCAGCCCTTGCCATCAATACCACCGGAGCCAATGGCAATTTTAGATTGAATAATGTGGTAACCCGTACCCAAGGGGTCTTCTTCGGGGTTTAAGAAGGTGAGTACTCGCTGTTTTTGGTAGGCTTTCATGAAGAAAGTCCATAGTAAGGGAGCGAGACTTGCGCAAGCAGCAGCAACAGCAAAAATAATACGCCATGATATTCCCGCTAGAAATAAGACCGCAATGCCTGAGCAGGCAATAAGAATGGCTGTTCCTAAATCGGGTTGTTTAGCAATGAGAACGGTGGGGATGGCGATAAATATGGTGGCCGCGAAGATATGCTTAAAGCTGGGTGGAAGGCGTCGTTCTGCCAAGTACCAAGCGACCATCATCGGTGTGGCGAGTTTTAATAACTCCGATGGTTGGAAGCGGAAAAAGCCAAGATTTAGCCATCGTTGTGCGCCCTTTCCCATCTCTCCCATAAAGAGCACGCCAAGCAATAGCAGAACGCCCAGTAGGAATAACCAAGGAGCAAACATTTTCAATATATGAGGCGGGATTTGAGCCATCACCAACATGGCGACAAAAGCAACGCCAAGGCGTGTGGCTTGACGCTGTAGTAAGCTCATGTCTCCATGGCCTGCACTCATGAGTATGGTAATACCGATGGCTGATAAGATAACCAGCAAGGCAAGCAGCGTTAAATCAATATGTAGACGTTGAAGGGGGCCACTTTTTCGATGATGATAATGGCTTAGGTGTTGCTTTGATGGAAATAACCAACTCATGGTTGAACCTGTATATATTGGTCAAAAATTGCTCTTGCAATAGGCGCTGCCACAGAGCCGCCATGGCTACCATTTTCAACGATAACTGCGATGGCTAACTGTGGTTTTTTGACAGGAGCAAAAGCGATGAATAAGGCGTGATCTTTAAGGTGCTCTACGGTGTTTTCCTCATCATACTTTTCCCCTTGTTTAATACTAAAAACTTGTGCCGTGCCGGTTTTTCCAGCAATTTTAAAGGCCGCGCCTTTATTAATACGGCGGGCAGTTCCCCGTGCGCCACTCACTACATCTTGCATAGCGTTAATAACAATGTCCCAATACTCTGGCTTGTTTAATTTGAAGGGTGTAGATGATTCGCTGGTTCGTTGTTGCTGATCTATTTTGTTGACTAACAAGGGTTTGAAAGCAGTTCCTTTGTTAGCTAAAAGAGCTGTTGCATGTGCGAGTTGTAACGGGGTGGATAAATTGAAACCTTGTCCAATACCTGAAATAAGTGTTTCTCCGGGATACCAGACTTGGTTTCGGTGGCGTTTTTTCCATGCTCTAGAGGGTAATAAGCCGCGCTTTTCGCCGTTGATATCAATGCCCGTTTTTTGTCCGAAGCCAAATAAGCTTAAGAAGTCATGCATTCTGTCAATTTTTAACTCATGTGCCAATTTATAATAATAAACATCACAAGACTGAACGATGGCTTTATGTAAATTGGTATGGCCGTGCCCCGTTTTTTTCCAATCGCGGTATTTATGGCTTTGCTTTGGGAGTTGGTAGTAACCGGGGCAGAAGACCGTTTGTTTGGCACTAATAGTTGAATAATTTAATCCTGCAAGACCGAGGAATGGTTTCATTGTTGAGCCAGGTGGGTACTGCCCACGTAAAGCACGATTAAAAAGCGGGCGTCTAGTTGAGTTTTGTAGTGCGCTGTAAGAGGTTTGATCAATACCGCGAGCAAATAAGTTGGCATTAAAACCGGGTTTGCTCACTAAGGCGCGTACAGCCCCCGTTCTGGTATCTATTGCTGCGATGGTGCCGTTAAAATTACCGAGAGCATCGTAAGCGATTTTTTGTAGTTCAATATCGATATTTAAGGTGAGGTTGTGACCTGATAAAGGGGCTGTGTGAGTCAGGACTTTTATTGAGCGACCTTGTGCCGTATTTTCGGTTTGCTGATAGCCGACGTGACCATGCAATTCGGTTTCATAGGTTTTTTCAACACCTGTTTTACCAATAAAGCGTGATCCACGATAATTGATGGGGTCTATTGTTTTAAGCTCTTTTTCGTTAATGGCGCCAACATAACCAACAACATGAGAGGTGAGCTCAGGGTATGGATAGTAGCGAAGGGGGCGAGCTTGAATGTCAACACCTGGAAATAAGTGCCTGTTAGCAGAAAAGATAGCAACTTCTGACTCATTAAGTCGGTTACGCAAGGCAATGCTAGTAAAGCGTTTTTGTCGTTTACGCTGTCTTTCAAAGAGCATTATTTCTTTTTCAGAGATGGATAATAGCTGTTGTAAACGTTTGATTGTTTTGGGTATGTCTTTAACTTGTTCAGGAATTAGCTCTAGGCTATAGCTGGGGTTGTTTTCGGCAAGGACTCGCCCTTTTGAATCAAAAATTAAGCCACGCACAGGGCTAATGACAGAAAGCTTTACACGGTTGTTTTGAGCAAGATCACTATATTCCTCGTGTGTTTGGATTTGCAAGTAAGTTAAACGTGTGATAAGGGAAAAGAATAAGAGTGAAACAAAAATAATTAAGATGATTGAGCGACTCAGGAATAATTGGTTTTCCTGTTGTGAGTTTTTGAGGTCGAAACGTGTTTTCATGTGCGTTTATTGGACGTTGAAGCGGCGTCTAATTAGGCGCAATAAAAGAAACATGATAGGCCATGCTATAGCACTGAAAATGGGTTGATACCAATATGTGTAGCCATTGGCACTGGTATTCGCTAATTGGCTAATCCATAGGGACAGTAATTGCATAAATAATAAGAAAACAAGAATAAAAATAGCTTGTTGCCAGACTCGATAATTTCTTAAGCGTAAGTAAAGCTTATGAGCAAATAAGGCAGCAATACTATAAATGAGTGCATTTTGGCCTAATAGGCTATCGCTAAGAGCATCAACCAATAAGCCAATAACCCAACTCGTGCCGATGCTCACCTTGTGTGGTAACGCTATGCACCAATACATTAGGCTGAGTAGCACCCAGTTGGGCATAATGTTAGCAATGCTGTTGGGCCAAGGTGCAATACTTAACCCCATAGCAAGAAAAAGGCTGAGGTAAAGAGCGAGTGTGCCAGATGATTTAGTCTGCATCAGAGGGGGGGGAGCTGGTTTACTACAGGTGCTTTTTTAAGGGGTAGTAATGGGATGGGGTGCTGCTTGCTCCATACCAATAAAATATTGCGAGTGCTCTCGGTTTTTGCAACAGTTTGAGCCATGGCATGAATAAATGCTTCACCAGGCATCGGCTGCAACTTTGATATGGTCGCAACGGGGTAGCCTTGAGGGAAAACACCACCAAGCCCCGATGTTATGAGTAAATCCCCTACCTTGATGTCGGCATTATGAGGTAAATAAGGGAGGCTTAACGTGTTTTGCGTACCATTTCCTGAGGCGATTGTTCTAAGCCCTGTTCGGTTAATTTCAACTGGAATGGCATGGTTTGGGTCAGTAATCAACATAATGGATGAAGTGAGCGGGTGTACGGTGATGATTTGACCGACAATGCCGTCACTGTTAAGAGCCGCTTGACCTTTGTATAAGTTAAAACGGCTGCCCTTATCTATGACGATGTGCTGTGTATTTGGGTTTTGGTTAACGTTAATGAGTGAGGCAGCGATAAATTGTTCACCTAGCTTAAAGGATGACTCTAATAAGCTATGTAGGCGTGTATTTTCTTGCTCTAAGGCAGCAAATTTTTGTAGCTTCACTTGGAGCAGTAAAGCATCTGATTTTAACTGGCGATTTTGTTTAAGGAGATCTGCACGATCAATGGTGTTTTCACTAAACCATTGTTGGATTTTATTGGGGATATTTATACTGACGAGTATAGGGTGTACAAGGAAAGATAAGCCATCTTTAAGTGGCTTAAGCTGCGGTGTTTGGCTAGCCAACAGTAGAAGCAGTATAGAAATAATAGCCGCAGCTATAAAGCGGCTAAACGTTGATGGGCCTTTTGAAAAAATAGGTTTTATAGCAACAAACCGCCGGTTTATCCTAAATCAAAGATATGAGGGCCTTTTTCATTAATAAGCTCAAGCACTTTGCCACCACCACGTGCAACACAGGTTAGCGGCTCTTCTGCTGTACGTACGGGCACGCCCGTCTCTTCGTGTAGTAATTTGTCTAGGCCGCTTAGTAGTGCGCCGCCACCAGTTAATACAATACCATTTTCTGCTACATCGGCACTGAGTTCTGGGGGGGTTTGTTCTAAGGCCGCTTTTACCGCGCTAACAATGGATGAAACGGGTTCTTGTAGGGACTCAAGAATTTCATTGCTATTAAGCGTAAAGCTACGCGGGATACCTTCTGCGAGGTTCCTGCCTGTTACTGACATTTCTTTTACTTCACTGGCAGGGAAAGCAGAACCGATTTGATGCTTGATTTTTTCAGCCGTTGATTCACCGATGATGGTGCCGTAATTGCGTCGAACGTAATTAATGATGGCTTCATCAAAACGGTCGCCACCGACACGGATAGACTCTGAGTAGACAATGCCATTAAGTGATAACACTGCGATTTCAGAGGTGCCACCACCAATATCTAAAACCATTGAGCCACAGGCTTCATCAATAGGTAAGCCAGCACCAATGGCCGCCGACATAGGTTCTTCTATTAGGTAAACTTCACGAGCCCCTGCACCAGAGGCCGATTCTCTAATAGCGCGTCGTTCAACTTGGGTTGATCCACAAGGGACACAAATTAGGACACGTGGGCTTGGGCGCAAAAACTTGCCTTCGTGTACTTTATGAATAAAGTACTGCAACATTTTCTCAGTAATCGTGAAGTCAGCAATAACACCATCTTTTAGGGGGCGAATTGCCGTAATATTCCCCGGGGTTCTACCAAGCATGGCTTTAGCTTCACTACCAACAGCAGCAAAGCTTTTTTCGCCACGTACGCGATCTTCACGAATAGCGACGACGGAGGGCTCGTTAAGCACGATTCCCTGTCCAAGAGCATAAATTAAAGTATTTGCTGTTCCTAGGTCGATAGATAGATCGTTGGAGAACATTCCGCGTATTTTTTTAAACATGAATCACTAATATAATTAAGTTGAAGTATATTTTTCTACTTTAACAACCCTTTACCCCTTTGGGCAAGACGCGAATTGTGTTAATTTGCACGGTTTCAAAGTAGCAATTAAGCAAAGAGGGCATTTTATGTCAATTCAATCGGAAGATGTACAGAAAATCGCACATTTGGCTAGACTCGGTGTTGATCAAGATCAGGTGGAATCATATGCCGCTGACTTATCAGATATTATGGGGATGGTTGAGCAAATGAATCAAGTGGATACCACGGGTATTGAGCCGATGGCTCATCCATTGGACCAAGTTCAACGTTTAAGGTCTGATCGTGTAACTGAAACTGATCAGCGTGAGCTGTTGCAGAAAAATTCAGCCCATGTTGAGGATGGATTATTCCTCGTACCTAGAGTGATCGATTAACCGTACTTAAAAACTCAAATAATTATGTATAACAAATCATTAAAGCAACTATCGACTAGTTTGCAGAATAAAGAACTTTCCAGTGTTGAGCTGAGTCAATATTTCCTTGACCGTATTAAGCGCTACGATGGTGAATTAAATAGCGTGATTACTCTCAATGAAGAAGCTGCTTTAGCAGAGGCTGCCGAAGCAGATAAAATTATTCATGCAGGTAATGCGGGGCCATTAACGGGTATCCCGTTATTGCATAAAGATATTTTTTGTACGAAAGGGTTGAGAACTAGTTGTGGTTCAAAAATGCTAGATAACTTTATTGCTCCTTATAGTGCGACAGCGGTTAATAAGCTGACGCAAGCAGGCACGGTTATGTTGGGTAAAACCAATATGGATGAGTTTGCAATGGGTTCATCCAATGAGACCAGTTTTTATGGTGAGGTAAAGAACCCATGGGACTTAAAAACAGTGCCGGGTGGATCGTCAGGTGGCTCTGCGGCAGCTGTGGCTGCTAGATTGGCGCCTATTGCTAGTGGAACTGATACGGGTGGTTCTATTCGTCAGCCGGCTGCATTTTGCGGTATTACGGGTATTAAGCCAACGTACGGCAGTGTTTCACGTTACGGCATGATTGCTTTCGCATCTAGCTTAGACCAAGCGGGTTCTATGGCTAAAAGTGCTGAAGATGCCGCCTATATGTTGCAGGCCATGTCAGGTTTTGATGAGAAGGACTCAACGAGTGTGGATAGACCGCCTGCTGATTTAGTGTCGGGCTTAGGTGATTCAATAAAAGGACTTACTATTGGTTTGCCGAAAGAGTTTTTTGGTGATGACCTTGATGACGAAATGCGTCAAAAAGTTGAAGCGGCTATCGATAACATTCAATCTGCAGGGGCGAGCATTAAAGAGATTAGCCTGCCTAATATTAATTTATCTGTGCCTGCTTATTATGTGGTTGCGCCAGCAGAGTGTTCGGCAAATTTATCGCGTTTTGATGGGGTGCGTTTTGGTTACCGTTGTGACTCACCGAAAGATTTGGAAGATTTATATAAGCGTTCGCGTGGTGAAGGCTTTGGTGATGAGGTGAAACGTCGAATTATGATGGGTGCTTATGTATTGTCTGCGGGTTATTACGATGCCTATTATAAAAAAGCGCAGCAAGTTAGACGTTTGATTAAACAAGATTTCGTTAATGCCTTTAAAGAGGTCGATATTATTGCGAGCGCGACAGCGCCATCGGTTGCTTTTACAGCTGGTGAAAAGACCGATGATCCGGTGTCTATGTATTTATCAGATATTTTCACCATTGGAGTGAATCTAGCGGGTTTACCCGGCATGTCGGTACCTTGCGGCTATATTAATAAAATGCCAGTGGGTTTGCAGTTAATTGGCAATTACTACGATGAGTCGCGACTATTAAATGTTGCGCATCAATATCAGCAACTAACAGATTGGCATACTCATGTGCCAGCAGGGTTTGAGGAGTAATGGCGATGCAATGGGAAACAGTTATTGGGCTTGAAATTCATGCTCAGCTTGCAACACAATCAAAGATTTTTTCTGGTGCATCAGTGGCTTATGGCGCTGAACCTAATACTCAGGCTTGCGCGGTTGATTTGGGCTTGCCGGGAACATTGCCGGTATTAAATGAGCAAGCTGTTCGTTTTGCGGTTAAATTTGGTTTAGCGATTGGGGCGGAAATTGCACCGTATTCAGTGTTTGCTAGGAAAAATTATTTTTACCCTGATTTGCCAAAAGGCTATCAAACTAGCCAGTTTGACCTGCCGATTGTTGGCTTGGGAGAGGTAGATATTATTGTTGATGGTGAAACCCGAACAATTGGGGTCACTCGAGCGCATTTAGAAGAGGATGCAGGCAAGTCGCTGCATGAAGATTACCAAGGAATGACCGGGGTGGACTTAAATAGAGCGGGCACACCGTTACTTGAAATTGTGTCGGAGCCTGATATGCGCTCAGCGGCTGAGGCGGTTGCTTATGTGAAGACCTTGCATAGTTTGGTGCAGTACTTAGGTATTTGTGATGGTAATATGCAAGAAGGTTCTTTTCGTTGCGATGTTAATATTTCGATGCGCCCAATGGGGCAAGAGGAATTTGGTACACGTGCCGAAATTAAAAACCTGAACTCATTTAGGTTTATAGAAAAAGCCATTGCGCATGAGGTTGAGCGCCAGGTTGATTTACTGGAATCAGGGAAAAAGATTGTTCAGGAAACCCGCCTTTACGACTCTAATAAAGATGAAACTCGCTCGATGCGGTCAAAAGAAGAGGCGAATGATTATCGCTACTTCCCTGACCCTGACTTATTGCCAGTTGAAATTACCACTGAATTATTAGATGAAATGCGAGCAGAGTTGCCTGAGTTACCTGCGGCTAAAAAATCACGTTTTCAACAACAGTATAAATTGAGCGAATATGATGCGTCTGTTTTAACGACACAGCGTTCGCAGGCCGATTATTATGAACAAGCGGTAGCTGCATCAAGTGGCGAGGCTAAGCTTGTTGCAAACTGGGTAATGGGTGAGTTGAGCGCGGCTTTAAATAAAGAGTCGCTTGATATTTCAAAAAGCCCGGTGAGTGCGGAGCGTTTAGGTGGTTTGGTTAGTCGTATAGCGGATCAAACTATTTCAGGCAAAATTGCCAAGAAAGTATTTGAACTGATGTGCTCGGGTGATGATTCTGCCGATGAAATTATTGAGCGTGAAGGCTTAAAGCAAATTTCAGATACGGGTGCGCTAGAGAAAATGATTGATCAACTGATGGCTGAGAATACGGCGCAGGTTGAGCAGTTTCGAGCGGGTAAAACAAAGATGCTAGGCTTCTTTGTTGGGCAGCTAATGAAGCAAACTCAAGGAAAGGCTAATCCGCAAGAACTTAATAAGTTATTGCAGGAAAAATTAAAGGGTTAAGAGAGACCTCAGGATAACGTCTGCGCTAGACAATAAGTGTCGCCTAAGCGCCTTTTTGGTGTCTTGTCATCCTCGTTACGTTATGCAGAGGTCTTTAAGAGATTTGTTGAGCTCTGCTGCATCACCGCCGTGATGCAGCAGAGTATTGCCTTTACTCTTCGGTCATTCGCAGCGTCATTTCAACGACATTCTCGTCGTGTAGTAATTTAAAGCAGCGCATTTCTAAAACACCCGCTGTATTCAAGGAGATAATGAGGTAGCAAGCTTCGGGGTAGTTGGCTTGTTGCATATCTCTTGCCGAAGGAACAGCCGGTGCGGTTGGGTGAGAGTGGTAAATGGCAAAAAGCTCTTCCTCTTTTTTACGCATACTTTTCATGCTGCTAATTTGCCCTTCAGGAGCCATCAAAAAACGAGTGCTGGGTGATTCATCAATATTTTCAACAGGGTAGCAACTGTATTGCCCTGTTGAGCCTTTACCAACAAAGCCACAGACTTCATTTTGTTCTGAGATTTGCGCGAGATGTAGTAGCTTATTTACTAGCTGGCGTGGTAATTCGATTTCTTTTGGGGACATCTTATTCCTTTAATGATTGAAACTATTGGCTAAGCGCAAGCGTCGCTCGGGTATGGCCTTGAATATCTTGAAACGGTTCAATGGATTTGAAGCCGGCTAATTCTAACAAGTTTTGTACTTGATTGCCTTGCTGGTAACCGTGCTCAAATAAAAGAATTCCTTCAGCGTTTAGAAATGCTTTGGCATGGTTACAAATGTGTTCAATATCGTTAAACCCCTGCTGGCTAGCGACGAGTGCGCCATTCGGCTCAAATCTTACATCCCCTTCAGTTAAGTGAGGGTCTTGGCTGCAAATATAAGGTGGGTTGCTAACAATAATATCAAATGTCTGGGGTTTTATATTATTGAACCAGTGACTATGAATGAATTTGATATTGCTTGCGCCAAGCTGCTGAGCATTTTGTTGTGCAATATTGAGAGCGGCTTTACTAGAGTCGATGGCGGTGATTTGAGCGCAATGGAGCTCTAGTGCTAAGGTTACCGCAATAGCGCCACTTCCTGTGCCCATATCAAGAATTGATAGTGGTTGGTTTGTTGAAAACTTTTGTAGAATTATCTCAATAAGTAGTTCGGTGTCTGGGCGGGGAATTAGCACGCTGCTGGAAACAATAAACGGGCGAGACCAAAATTCACGTAAGCCTGTTAGGTATGCAACGGGCTGCCCTTGTTGACGTAAATCAATAAGCTCATGAAATGATTGCCGCTGGCGACTCGTTAGTTCTTTTTCGGGCCACGTTCTTAAGTAAGTTCGATTCTTCTGTAGTACATGAGCAAGTAATACTTCACTATCAAGCAAAGCGCCTTGGTTGCCATTGAGTTGTTCGATGGCAAGGTCAAGCGCTTGTTTCAGGTTGATAGGGCTCAAGGGCTTAGTTTATTGATCTGAACTTAGCTGAGTTAATTGATCTGCTTGGTGTTCTTGTATTAATGGGTCAACAACCTGATCCAGAGCGCCTTGCATGACTTCATCTAATTTGTACAGGGTTAGGTTGATTCGATGATCCGTTACTCGACCTTGTGGGTAGTTATAGGTGCGGATTCGTTCAGAACGATCACCACTACCGACTTGTAAACGGCGAGATTCAGCCTGTTCAGAGTCAATTTTTTCTTGCTCGGCGGTAAGGATTCTTGATTTTAATAAAGACATCGCGCGGGCACGATTCTTGTGCTGTGAACGTTCATCTTGGCATTCTACAACGGTGCCTGTTGGTAGGTGAGTAAGGCGAATAGCTGAATCGGTTTTGTTAACGTGCTGGCCACCAGCGCCAGAGGCACGAAAGGTGTCAACGCGGAGGTCGGATGATTTAATGTCGATATCATCCATTTCGTCGGCCTCGGGCATGATTGCAACGGTGCAAGCCGAAGTATGTACTCTGCCTTGAGACTCAGTTTCAGGTACGCGTTGAACTCGGTGGGCACCCGATTCGAATTTTAATTGTGAGTATACGTCGCTACCTTCAATTCTAGCGATGATCTCTTTGTAACCACCATGGTCACCTTGGCTTTCACTAATGATCTCAAAGTTCCACCGTTTCTTTTCAGCAAAGCGTAAATACATGCGGTAAAGGTCACCTGAGAAGATAGCTGCTTCAGCACCACCGGTTCCAGCCCGAATTTCAAGGAAAGCATTCTTGCCATCGTTAGGGTCTTTAGGCAGTAGTAGAATTTGGAGGTCTCTTTCTTGTTGCTCAAGAGTGGCGATGATTTCTTTTAGCTCATCTTTAGCCATTGCCTTAATGTCTGGGTCGCTATCGTTTAGCATCGAGTTGGCTGCCTGTTTATCCTCAAGGCTTGCTAAGTAGTTATTGTAAGTGTTTACGATAGGATCAAGCTGAGCGTATTCTTGACTGAGTGAGCGAAATTTATTTTGGTCGCTCTGTACGCTTGGCTCGGCTAATAGCTGAGCTATTTCTTCAAAGCGATCGGAAAGGGTGTCTAACTTATGTAGGATCGATGTGTTCATCGTTAATCTTTTAGGTTGAAAAGTTGCTGGGCTGCGGACAGTAAATGATGGTTACCCTCAGAGGCAGCCTTTTTAAGACAGCTGCTGGGAGAGTGCAATAATTTATTCGTTAAATCGTTCGCAAGGCGTTGTAAGACTCGCTCGGCAGAATGGCCGTTATTTAACGAGTTGATGGCTTTGTTTAATAGTTCTTCACGTGTTAACTCAGACTGTTTTCTGAGCTGGTGAATGGTTTTGGAGGCGCCTTGAGCGCGAATCCATGTTTGGAAATGGCTGACTTGAATATCAATGATTTCTTCGGCTTGTTCAGCCGCTTTGCGGCGAGATTGTAAGCCATCATCGACGATGTTTTTAAGATCATCTATGCAGTAGAGATAAACATCGCTTAAGGATCCTACCTCTTTTTCAATATCATGGGGTACGGCAAGATCCATCATAAAGATAGGCTTATGCTTACGTTTTAAGATGGCAGTTTCAACGCTACCTTTTCCCAAGATAGGGAGCTGGCTGGCCGTGGAGGAAATAATAATATCGGCCTCTGGAAGGTGCTCGGGAATATCTTTTATTTCAATGGCATAGCCGTTACCTTGAACAGCAATAGCATGGGCTTTTTCAATCGTTCGGTTGGCTACAATTAGGCGACCAATGCCTTGTTCTTTTAAGTGCTGGGCAGATAGTTCAATGGTTTCGCCTGCGCCAATCAGAAGGGCGGTTTGGTTTTGCAGGTCGCCAAATATTTGTTGGGCTAGCTTTACGCCAGCAAACGCCACCGATACGGGGCTGGAACCAATGGCTGTGTCTGTGCGGACTTTCTTAGCAACTTGAAAGGTATGCTGGAATAGTCTACCAAGGTATTTACCCAGCGTGCCCGCTTGACCAGCTTGTTGATAGGCGGTTTTCATTTGCCCTAAAATTTGTGTTTCACCTAGCACCATAGAGTCAAGGCCGCAGGCGACACGAGACATATGCTTGATTGATTGTATATCGCTGTGGCTGTAGAGGTAATTCCGAATAGATGATTCGCTTAGCTGGTGTTGAGAGGCTAGCCAGTGAATGAGTTCGTCGGTCTGTTGGCTGGCTAGATCACAGTATATTTCTGTGCGGTTACAGGTCGAAAGAATGGCTGCTTCTTCAACAGAGGCTAGACTATTGAGTGACTGTAGGGACTGGTTTAAACGCTCAGGCGAAAACGCGAGTTTCTCGCGAATCTCGATAGGGGCAGTATTATGGTTGAGTCCGAGCGTAAGTAGCATGCGCTTTTAGTATGGTTCACTTCAGTCTAATTGAGGTATTATAAGCTTTTTAAGCTATATATGTTCTATATGTTTATCAGGTGCTTTAATGTTAGCTTTTTTGGTTGCTCATAACGGGCTTAAGTATGGGCCTGCTAAAAGAAGGGAGATTAATGAATATTAAGGAAGTTATGTTGTTAAAGCGATTGTTGCCGGCTTGTTTTGCCTTGTTTATGACGGCTTGTGCTCAGGTTGAGGTGGCTGACTTGCCAAGTGGCGAGCTTGTGGTTGGTTCGGGCGAAGGTGTCGATTCTATCAAGCTGGCTGAGCAAGCAGTTGTTGAGAAGAAGACCGCTATAGCGCCTTCTTTATTATTTAGTTTATTAGGTGGTGAAATTGCGGGACAGCGCGGCCATGTGGTTGTTGCTTCAGAGTTGTATCTGCGAGCAGCTCAGCAATCACAAGATTCTCAGGTTGCTTTGCGGGCGGCTCAGGTTGCTTTATATAGCCAAAACTTTTCTGCAGCGAAGATTGCAGTTGATATTTTTCTGCAAGGTGAAAATATTGATAGGGAGTCGAGGCAATTAGCGTTAATTGTTTACCTGAGGACTGGAGCGGTTAATGAGAGTCTTGATCAAATAAACTACTTGCTTGAGCTTGAGCCAAGCTCTAAGCGAGCGGTTTTTTTAGCTATAGGTGATGTGATTGTTCGTAATGCTTCGAAGCCAGTAGGTTTAAAGGTTATTAATAAGATGCTGCAAAATAACCCGCAGAGAGCGAGTGTATTGTTAATTTATTCACAATATTGGTTAAGCGCAGATCAATTGGAGACAGCCTTGAATTATGCAAATAAGGCGATTGACTTAGATCCACAGTGGGAGCTCCCCTACTTGCTGCGGGCTAATATTTTAGATAAGAAGGGTGATTCGGCTGAAGCTAGGGAGGTGCTGAGGGTGGCTTCTGAGCGGTTTAAGTCAGTACCTATAATGATGGGGTACGCTAAGCTGTTATTGCAGCAAGGGCAGCTTGATCAGGCTAAGGAGCAGTTTTTAGCTGTTTTAGTAATTGATGAGCAGGCAGCGAGGGCAAGGTTTTCTTTAGCGCTGGTGCATCTTAAATTAAATGAGGTGGTTGAGGCTGAAGCTATTTTGAAGGACTTGTATGCTAAAAAAATATTTTCAGGCAAGGCGGCATTTTATTTAGGGAAAATTAATTATTTCCGAAAAGATTTTAAGCAAGCGGCTGAATGGTTTGAGCGTGTTTCCTCGGGGACTAACTATATAGAAGCGCAATTGAATATATCAAATATCAAGTACCAATCGGGTGATATTGGGGGCGCAGTAAGTGTTGTTCGACAGCTTCGTGAAGTGGCTCCATCAGAGTCGGTACGGCTCTATTTATTAGAGGCTGATTTATTATTAAGTGAGGATAATTATGCAGCCTTGTTTGAGCTAATGAATGAGGCGGTGAAGAAAGAGCCTGAGCACTTGAAGCTGAGGTACATGCGAGCAATTGCGGCAGCCGAGATGCAGGATCATGTGTTGGCGGAAAAGGATTTGAAGCTCGTATTAGCGAAGGATCCTGTTAATGTCAATGCACTAAATGCCTTGGGGTATATGCTGGCAAGCGAGACGTTTCGTTTTACCGATGCGCGTAAGTACCTAAGTCAAGCTTTGGCGTTAAAACCGAAGGATGCTGCCATATTAGATAGTATGGGGTGGCTGGAGTATCGAGAAGGTCGATACGAAGAATCGTTTGCTTTATTAACGACGGCGTATAAAAAATCACCTGAAGGGGAGATTGCCGCACACCTTGGTGAAGTTTTATGGATGTTAGGTCGGAAAAATGAAGCAAGTAAATTGTGGGAGGAGGCGCTTCAGCGAGCGCCTCAAAACAAGTATTTACTAGAGATTTTTGAAAGGTTCAAATGATCCGTTGCTTGCTTTGTGTGTTGTTAGTTATGCAGTTGGTTGCTTGTGCTTCATTGCCGCCTCTTGATGAAACGTTCAATGAGAATTTGGTTGATCGCAATAGCTTAAAGGTTTTAGCGATAGATGAGTGGAG
>JQIA01000646.1_pt1 | contig 18172 bp, 22 predicted proteins | sample 811431 | NCBI WGS metagenome assembly JQIA01 (sample SAMN02998118, study PRJNA258478) | marine sediment metagenome | biome: marine; feature: seafloor; material: sediment; isolation source: oil-polluted sediment collected from 3 locations (0.5 km, 0.7 km and 0.9 km)... | place: USA: Gulf of Mexico ...
CATAATAGACGGGCCATTACGCGCACCCTCGGCACCACCCGAAATACCCATACCTAGAAACAACAATTCTGTACCTTCCAGATCAGTCACCCGTTTTTCAGTCTCAGTATAATTCGAGTTGCCTAAGTCCGCGATCAGATCGCCTTTGTCGAGAAGCGGTTTGAGCATATCGATCACACTGTCAAGCGGCCCGCCTGAAGGTACTAGAACCAAAATAGATCGTGGCTTGGGCAGTGAGTTAACAAATACTTTAGCATCAGCACAGGCAATCAGTTTCCCTTTCAGACCCTGATCATTACCCTTCAAAACCGTCTTGCCCATCTTTTCTGCGCTGCGATCAAGCAGGCTGACATCATGGCCTTTATCGGCAAGATTAAGTGCGAAAGCATTGCCCATTACGCCAATGCCGATCAATCCTATATGTGCCATGTAATACCCTTAAGATAATTTTGCCCTCATCTTAGCCGCAAGGGATCACTTGTCCATAGATCACACAATTATAAGCAAAATTTGAACAATATATTTGACCATTTACGAAAGTCATTCTAGCGTTTGGATATGGAAAACTCGCGCCCCTTTCGTATCGACTGCCTGCAATATGCCAATTGGTCAGAAAAAATCTTTCGTCAAATGCGAGAGGGTAATCTGGATGCAATTCAAGTCACCATCGCCTATCATGAAAATTTTCGTGAAACGGTTTTAAACATGAAAAAGTGGAATCGCTGGTTCGAACAATTCCCCGATCTTATTTTTCAAGGCTTCACAGGCCGCGATGTGCGCCATGCACGCCATACAAACCGCACAGCGGTTTTCTTTGGCTATCAAAATCCTTCCCCAATTGAGGATGACATTGGCTTGGTTGAAATACACCACCAATTAGGGGCACGCTTTATGCAACTTAGCTACAACAACCAGTCACTTCTAGCCACTGGTTGTTATGAAGCAGAGGATACTGGCATCACCCGCATGGGTCGTGAAGTGATTGCAGAAATGAACCGTGTTGGCTTGGTCGTGGATATGAGCCACTCTGCGGATCGTTCTACCCTTGAAGCGATGGAAATCTCTAACCGTCCCATCGTTATTACCCATGCTAATCCGCATAACTGGCATCCTGCCTTGCGCAATAAATCCGATGATATCTTATGCGCCTTAGGGCAGTCAGGGGGCATGCTAGGGTTTTCGCTATACCCGCATCACCTGAAAGGTAAATCCGATTGTACCTTGGAAAGCTTTTGCCAAATGATAGCTAACACGGCTGATCTGATGGGTATCGATCACATCGGTATTGGCACAGACCTGTGTCAGGATCAGCCCAATAGTATTGTTGAATGGATGCGCACAGGTCGCTGGACAAAAAAGATCGATTACGGCGAAGGCTCTGCCTCTGACGCAGGCTTTCCGGTTATGCCTGACTGGTTTCATGATAATCGCGATTTTGATAAGATAGAACAAGGATTGCACGCTGTTGGTTTGTCGAATGTGGATGTTGCTAAAGTTATGGGTGAAAACTGGTTGCGGTTTTTCGATGAAAATTTTGGACCACCTGCATGAGGTCCGTTGGATGGCAAGCTCCTCTGCGCTCCGCCGACCAAGTAATGCGACTCGACCGCATGGGATCGTTCCACCAATCTCGTTTAAGCTTCATGCGCAACTTGTTACGCCGCTTACAAGCCGAAAACTGGCAATTTGAAGTCAACCTTTTTGAAATTGACGATCATTGCGTCGGCCGCGCAGTCTATTCTGCCATTGGCCCAATCCACACATATTCGCTTGTAGCCTTCACCCATGATTTACCTGAGGATCAACGCTCTGACCGGGTAATAGCAACGGCATGGGATGCCACATTCACCTTATTTGACGGTGTACCAACCGAAGATGATTTGCAACGGCTTGCTCGAAATGTCCCTTTGCAAGAAGCAGGTCGTATTTCTACATCAGAACTTTCTTTAAGCCGCGCCAACCGCTCAACCCGCCTATGGGGGCATGTCGTTAATCACCTGGCAAACGGCCAGCAACCTGACACCAATTTCGTGCAATCCATCGGCTATCTAATGCGGACCACCGCGGTTTATGGTAATGGTAAATTCGGGGCCGCGGACCGCAGCGATTACCAAGCCCGCCCCATCATATCAGAACCGTTTCAAGCGGAAATGTTATCAGTTTATTTAACCCGCGCATTTGTGCTTGATCTGGTCGAGTACGCAGCACAGATCAAAGGCGGCGCACGGGCTGTGAAATTAGAACCAAACTTGCGCCGACAATTTGGTATCGGCAATTCTACCGGGCTAGGAATGGCTCCATTTTTGACTTTTCACCCCGCATTGCTGAACAACTGGATTAATGCCCGTGAACAAGCTCTGTCACGGGTGCGCTCTGTTAAGTTAGCCGATAAAAAAGCGCGCCAAAGTTTTTGCACATTTCTGAAACGCGCCACACAAAATGCACAAGACTGGCATTCTGAACACCCTTTGCAAATAAAAAAACTAAAAGCATTACGAGCAGACATGGCAACCTTGTCTGATCATATCAACACACAATGCCTAATGGATGAATACCCATGGCATGCTTTAGTACACTGGACGGAAGAAAATACCGGGTTAGAATGTCAAGAACAATTGGTTAGCCTGCTCTTGGAACCTTATCCAGATATTGTTGATGATCTGACCGAAACCATGAAAGCAGATGAAAATTTAACCTTTCCAATCAACGGGGCAAAAACCGTGGCAGAAACCTGTGCATCCATAATCAAAAACTATGCATGGGCCTTAGGGCAAGATTACACCACGCCCATAAACTCTGCCCGTTTTTGGTATGTATCAGAAGAAAAACTAGAACCGCGCTTAGGCGAACGCGCCAAAGAAGATGGCGAGGAGTTGGAACAACCCCAAGCTATTGCACGTGACATTGCGGCCTTTCAGAATACCTTGCAAAACTGGCCGGATGAGGCATTGTTAGCTGATGTTCTTCTAGAGCACCCTGAGCACCGCCATGTTGCGCGCCGCGCACAATTAACCACAGATCACCCTTATGCGGAAATTCGCGACAATCAGTTATCTGCAGATATGCTGCCCATCGACATGCTGAGGTGTAAATTATCATTCTTTGGCGCTACCAAATTCGACCCACGCTCGGACCGCTGGGTGCGCATCTGCATGTACCAAAACGCCCCTTTCCCTGATGAACTGGCCACAGCCACATCAGATGATTGGGCCTATCCAAAGGTGCAATAATGCCCTGCTACTCCCTAACCGAAATAGAAGCCCACACACGCAAAGCCGCGCGCGGCGCAGGCTATCACTGGGGCGAAGCCGAAGAGATGGGCAAAGCCGCCCGTTGGTTATGCGCCGCAGGGTTTGATGGGGCCGCCGAGGTTTTAAAATTATTACAAACTGTCGACAGGCAGGTGGATGATTATCGCCCGAATGCAGATCTATTTAATGATAAGGCCTGGCAAAAAAGTTGCGGCCTATCTCTTGGTTGCGCACTAGCAGATCGTGGAATAGAGGCCTTCACTGAATATACAACCGCCCCCAATATTCTGAATCCACTCATCACTTATGGCATTATATGCAATGCACATCCCGGCGCTAATAGAACAGCTCTGGCTGAACTCTTAGGAATAAGTATTCAAACCGCAAGCCCTATGACGCAAGTGCCCACACAAATATGGACTGCCTTAAACACCTTTGTTATGCGCACCTATGTACCCGCAACAGAAGAAAGCCGGTTAAATGGAGCAGGCTAATTAATGTGCCTCGGCCCAATGAGCCCCTTGCCCTGCATCAACGAGCAACGGCACATCCAGTTTGATCACGGGCATCGCGGCTCCTTCCATCACATCGCGGGCAACAGCAATGGTTTCCTCTACGGCTTCCTTTGGCACTTCAAACAGCAATTCATCATGCACTTGCAACAGCATTTTTGCAGGTAGATGCGCAAGAGCGTCCGGCATACGGATCATTGCACGGCGGATAACATCTGCGGCAGTTCCTTGAATAGGTGCATTGATAGCAGCCCGTTTGGCGAAACCTGCTTGTGGGCCTTTGGCACCAATTTCCGTCGTGTGGATTTTACGCCCAAACAGGGTTTGCACGAACCCATGTTCTTTGGCGAATGCCACAGTGTCGTCCATATAAGTTCTAATCTGCGGAAACCGTTCAAAATACGTATCAATGAACGCTTGTGCTTCTTTGCGCGGAATACGCAAATTCCGAGCCAAACCAAAGCCTGAAATACCGTAAATCACTCCAAAATTAATCGCCTTAGCTTGACGGCGCACGGCAGGGTCCATGCCTTCAATCGGCACGCCAAACATCTCAGACGCAGTCATTGCATGAATATCTTTACCTTCTAGAAACGCTTGTTTCAAACTGTCTATCTTAGCGATATGTGCCAAGATCCGTAACTCTATCTGGCTGTAATCCAGTGACAATAAAACATTACCCTCGTCAGCAATAAATGCTTCACGAATTTGCCGTCCAGCGGGCGTTCGCACAGGAATATTTTGCAGGTTCGGATCGGTTGACGCCATCCGGCCCGTACTGGCGCCAGAGATAATATAAGAGGTATGCACACGGCCCGTGTCAGGGTTGATATGGGTTTGAAGCGCGTCAGTGTAAGTGCTTTTCAGTTTTGACATACCGCGCCAATCCAGCACTTTGGCAGGTAGAACATGGCCCTCAGACGCTAAGTCTTCCAGCACATCCACACCCGTGGAATAGGCACCTGTCTTACCCTTCTTGCCACCCGTCAGACCCATCTGATCAAACAGCACTTCACCCAGTTGTTTTGGCGAGCCGACGTTAAAACTGCCGCCTGCAAGTTTATGAATTTCCGCTTCCAGCCCTGCCATCTGTTGCGCGAAATTATTTGACATCCGCGACAGTTGATCACGATCAACCTTAATCCCGGTCATCTCCATTTTCGCCAGAACAGGGATCAAAGGCCGTTCCATTTTCTCGTAAACCTTTGTGACGTTTTGCGCGTGCAACAACGGTTTGAACTTCTGCCATAGGCGCAGCGTTATATCTGCATCTTCAGCGGCATATTTCACCGCAGCATCTATCGGCACCTTATCAAAGGTAATCGCGGACTTCCCCGCGCCCAGAATAGATTTAATCGGGATTGGTTTGTGATCCAGATAACGTTCTGAAAGCGCATCCATCCCGTGATTATGCTTACCGCCATTCAGGGCATAAGACAGCAACATAGTGTCATCCACAGGGGTCAGTGTGATGCTGTTTCGCTTCATGATCTTGAAGTCATACTTCATGTTTTGGCCGATTTTCATAATCGCTGGATCTTCCAAAACTGGCTTCAACATGGCCAAAGCCGTATCAAAATCCATCTGCCCTGCAGCTAGATTAGACCCGCCAAACAGATCGCCCTCACCCTCTTTATGGGCCAGTGGAATGTAACAGGCTTCGCCTGCCTCCACACACAGACAGATGCCAACAAGATCAACGATCATGTCGTTCAGCCCTGTGGTTTCCGTATCAAACGCCACCCAACCACGCGCCTTGATGCGGTCAATCCAGATCTGCAAGGCAGCCGCATTGCGCACACATTCATACTTATCGGGATCAATAGCAGGCAAGTCTGTAATCGCATCGGCACTTGGCGCAGGGCTAGCCGTAACCTCTGGCATCGCGGACACATCCACACCTAATTTAGTCGCTATGCGCGCAGTCATGGAACGGAATTCCATACTGGCCAAAAATCCCAGCAAGTCATCGGCCACAGGATCTTGAATTTCAAAATCGGCAAAATCCACATCCAGCGGCACATCTGTGGCCAGTGTCACCAAATCACGGCTCATACGGATTTGATCAGCTTTACTCAGCAAAGTTTCACGCCGTTTTGGCTGTTTGATCTCGCCCGCACGTTCCAGCAATGTATCCAGATCACCGTATTCGTTAATCAGCAAAGCAGCAATTTTAATCCCGATACCAGGTGCACCAGGAATATTATCCACACTGTCACCCGCAAGGGATTGCACATCAATCACCCGTTCAGGCCCAACACCAAATTTTTCTTCAACCTGCTCCAAACCAATGCGGCGGTTTTTCATCGCGTCGAACATCTCTACGCCGCCGCCCACAAGTTGCATCAAATCTTTGTCTGATGAGATGACAGTGACCCGCGCGCCCGCGTCTCGCGCCTGTACAGCCAATGTCGCAATCACATCGTCAGCTTCATAGCCTTCAGCTTCAACACAGGCTAAATTGAATGCTTTCGTCGCATCACGGATGATCGGAAATTGCGGCACCAGATCTTCAGGTGCTGGCGGGCGATTAGCTTTGTACTCAGGGTAAATACCAGAACGGAACGTCTTGCCTTTATGGTCAAAAACAGCCGCCACATGGGTCGGTGCATCATGGCCCTTCTGATCTTCAACCATTTTGAAAATCATATTGCAATACCCACTGATTGCCCCAACAGGCAAACCATCAGACTTACGTGTCAGGGGTGGCAATGCGTGATAAGCGCGAAAAATGAAGCCAGAAACATCAATCAGTTGTAGATGATGGCCCTTGCCAATGTTTACACCGCTCAATGCCCCGTGCCCAGACCTTCTTTCAGGACAAACTTACAGTCACAATAAGGGCATTCAACCCAGCCATGCTCACCCGGCATTTGCAACCAGACACGCGGGTGCCCATCAGCCCCGCCGCCATCACACGCAACACGGGTTTTTTCTACTTCTATAACTTCAGGGGCATCTTGGACCATAGTAACAATTCCTGTCAGAATAAATTATCAAATTGATCTTAGACCCAAGCCCAAGTTGCTGCAACGCAAATATAGCTAAATATTTGGCAGCATTCGCCCCATAAACCTACCCGCTAGAATATGTATATGTAGATGCGGCACATCTTGCACTCCGTTCTTGCCAGTGTTGGCAATCATGCGAAACCCGTCTTCGCTGGTTGCCAAATCAACACCCAGCATTTTGCAAACCTTGCCGATGGTCCGCGTATAATCGACAATCTCTTCGGCAGAAGCCTCTATAGAGAAATGATCAAAGCTGACATAAGCCCCTTTGGGGATGACCAGAACATGTTCAGGGGTTTGGGGGGCAATATCGCGAAACGCAAGACAGTGATCAGTCTCCAAAACTGTATTATTAGGAATTTCGCCACGCAGGATTTTAGCGAAAATGTTTTCGGGGTCATATGTGTAGGTCATTTGCGGTTCCTAATCAGAAAATAAATAAGGGGTTTGAGCGATCTGGCGGGCTTTGTCTTCACCCACATCCAGAAAGGCTGATATTTGCATCATGTTGTCTTCAGCCGAATGTTTGTCTGATATGGAATGTAAATGCGGAAAATTACGATCACGGATGCGATCACTTTCATATGCCAGATCTTGCCGTACAGTTGGCACAAGGCGCGCCAGTGCTTTATCCGAACTACTTTCATTCGCAATACCTGAGCGGATAGCATGCCCGCGAATATAATCATTGGTGAAAGTGCAGGCGATTTCCAGGATTTTCACCGTGGCTCGGTCTCCGTAAAAATCATCCAAAACCTCAATGTTGCTAGGATCGAGACAAATTACTAAGCGATCTGTTGCCATATCCTCAAATATCATGCGCACAAATGATCTGCGATGACGGGCGCGTTTATCAAGCGTTTTTTCGATACCCCCGACATTCGGCAACCGTGTACCACTTTCATCAAATAGATAAGCAACACCCTTAATACCACCCCGACCCGTTATGGCATCTAAAAGCCGCTTGGCCACATGCCATTTTTTACACACGATAATAAGCAATTCATGTTCGCGTCCGATACTGGCTTCTTTTTCCCAGAAACGCTGTGTGTAGCGGCGGCCATGACGACCTCGCTTTGTCAGGTATTCATATAATGTACGGCCTTCATTGGTAATATTCAGATCGATATCCGCGCCAGCATAAAGCTGGCTTAAGCGTTCTTTTAGCTCAGTTGCATGAGGTGAAATTTTACGCGCGAACAAATGTTCTTGTGACAAAAGCAATTCATATTGATCATTGAAAAATGTCACTGGCATCCCGTAATCCGAAAACATCAAAAACGTCAGAGTTCTAGGGTCTATTTCTTCGGTCGGCACCAGGTGGCAGGTCAACGTTTGAAAAAATGTTTCATCCGGAATCCATGTGGTTTTAAAAAATGACATCACATCTTTGCGTTGCATAATAAAGGCTAAAATAGCCTCAATAGTTTTGCGCCGCAAACACCACCATTGTGATCCAATACGCATTTCAATGTCATCAGGAACCTGGCGTTTAACCCCCAACTTTTGTTGTAGATTAAGGGATGTGTAAAATAATGCCTTATGCTTACGTTCGTTAAACCAGTGCCGATAGACCAGACGTTCCTCTTTCAAACCTACCTTAATCCAGTCCGAGCCAAAAAAATCTTCGCATTCAACAAAATCTCTATTACGCTCTTCCAAAAATTTATGCGTATAACCCGCCGGCTTGATCGCCATGCAATCGCCTGAAACCATATAAAAATGCGTCGCTGTCGGAAAAGCTTTCTCAGCGATTTTGATCGCATTCAAAGATGCCTGAACCAAAGACCATTCACCCCAACCACATTTAACCCGTTTCGCAAAAACCACATTTGGATTATCGGCCAGTGCCAACTTAATTTCTTTGAAATCATCCATAGATGCGTTCGCATCAAAATGGATCGCCATAAAATCACCGGACGAGGTTAAACCATTCGCTTGTTGCACAATGGAAACGGGATCCTTGTGGCATAGCATAATATACGCAATTTTTACCATTCTTACTGCTTAACCTCTGCATTCAAATACTACATATAGGTATTCATCTTACGGGAAAACACTTTTCCTTGGCTTTCTGTGGCTTAATGGGTAAGTCTGTTACAATAAAATTGCTACTAAAAGCACTTAATAAGGGACAGCAGGTAAATGGGTTTTCCAGGCGTTTGGATGACAGAAAGTCAAAGTGTCGTATATCGGGTAATCCCGAAATGTGCTTGCTCGACGATCGGTCAAATCATGTATTATTCCGATCATGGTCGGTTTTATGAGGGCGACATTCACGATGCCAAAGAGGGCATTCACAAATGGGGAATTGATGAAAGCCGTGAGGCCATTACCCAACGCGTCACGTCACAAGATACCTATACATTCACTTGTGTGCGTAACCCTTATACCCGTGTATTATCCGCTTTTTTTGATAAAATCTGTGGCATCCAACGCAATGGTAAACATTATCGTGGTAATCTTGTGCCACGCCTGTCACGACAATACGGGGTGGAAACAGATGGCGATTTTGACCAGATAAAATCGTTTCGTCGCTTCCTACTTTTTGCCCGTGACACTATTAAATACCGCCGCCCGATGGATCCAGACATTCACTGGTCAGCGGTATCAGGCCACGCATCCACGCTTGTGATCAACGGTGGGCGTTATGATAAAATCGTTGCAACCGAAGATTTTAAAACCGGCATGAAAGATGTAATGAAGAATGTTGAAACCAACCATAAACTGGATATCGACAACATGCCGCGCTTTAATGAAAGTGAAGGTCACGGCCCTAAACGCACCCACCCTGTTGAAGATTATTTTGATGACCTGTCGATGCATCTGGTCTACGAAATTTACAAACGCGATTTTGTGCTTTTCAAATACGATCATCTGGACCCCAGCAGTAAAATGCCCATAGCCGAGATTGACCTCGATGAAGTGCATGCAAAACTAGGTGAGTAAATCGGGTTTCGGGTTATTTTTCTGCGCCATAGCGATGCGAACAACATCATCAACATGGTGGCTACATGCAATTTTCCCTGCGATAAGATCACTGACAGATACCCAAGCCGCTTCGCTGACATCGTCGTTTGCGATTGGCTCTCCTTGTAAGTAAGCGCAAAGCACTGCAGCCAGCAGGAAATGGAACTGCACATGGCCCTCGCTGGTTTTCACAATCACATCCACGTTGGTTAAGTAGCTTAATGGGCGACCCAGCACACCCGTTTCCTCTCGCAGCTCTCGTGCTGCGGCATCAAGCGCTGTCTCACCAAGATCCACATGCCCGCCAGGAAACCCCCAAAGACCCGCATCTGGTTCATTTTTTCGCTTCACTAACAACACATGATTACCTCGGATCAACACGGCAAGTGCTGCAAGCTTTGGTGTGTCAGTCATGTTTTTTGTATTCCGGAACAGTTAAAAAAGAATTATCATAATAAAGCTTAGTCGCGAATGGCAGCTTTGGCCCCCACAACAGTACGCTTTTATACATTTCAAAAGCACACGACCAAAGACAATTTATCCCTAAACAATCTAACGAAAAGAACGACCCCATCTAAAGTTATCTATATCTTAGACACCCGATTACATAAGATTATTTTTCGTAAACAGCTCTTTCAAATCAGTTGCAGGACGGGCACCCATATGGCTGATCGCTTCAGCAGCAGCCACGCAACCCATCGTGCCACAAGTCATCAAATCGCGCCCATTGGTCAGCCCATGCAAAAATCCTGCCGCAAATAGATCACCGGCACCGGTTGCATCAACCACCGTGGTTGCCGTTGCCTTCGCATGGATTTTATCGCCCCCGTTCAGAATATAAGCTCCTTTTGAACTTGCCGTGCAGGCCACTGTTTCCACTTCGGTTGCAGCAATATTCATCGCCGCTTCCAAAGTGTCGGTTTGATATAAGGCTTGCATTTCGTGTTCGTTGCAAAACAATAAATCCACATGATCCTTAACAAAAGCCCGAAACGCATCGCGGTGACGACCCACACAAAATGGATCAGACAAGGTCAGTGCCACTTTACCACCCGCAGGTTTCGTCGCTTCTGCAGCTTTATAAAATGCAAGTTGATTATCAGGGCTGTCAAACAAATAGCCCTCCAGATAAACCCACTCAGTGCGGGCAAGCATGCCAATGTCCAAATCATTGGCGGTCAGTTCCGATGACACACCCAAATATGTGTTCATCGAGCGCTCACCATCAGGCGTGACCAGTATCAAGCAACGACCCGTTTCATTCGGGTGGTCAGTTGGCGCCTGACGCGTTGAAAAGTCAGTGCCTTGAGCTTTAATATCATGGGCAAAAATACGCCCTAGCTGGTCATCGCGTACTTTAGCAGTAAAACCTGTGCGCCCACCAAGGGCAGCAATGCCTGCAATCGTATTAGCACCAGAACCGCCAGAAACCTCCTGCGCTGATCCCATTTTATTATAAAGTTCTGCGGCACGTTCCGTATCAATCAACTGCATCACGCCTTTATCAATACCCATATCGGCCAAAAAACTGTCATCACAATGGGCCAGGACATCAACCAACGCATTACCAACGCCGACGATTTGATACTTTTTAGTCATACTGTCTTCTCCTCATAGGAACAAAGGTCCCGTATTAAACAATTCGGGCACACTGGTTTGCGCGCCTTACATACATATCGTCCATGCAAAATCATCCAGTGATGTGCATGATGTTGGAATTCTGCAGGGATATGATCCTCAATCGCGCGTTCCACCTGCACGACATCTTTGCCCACCGCAACCCCTGTACGATTACCAAAACGCAAAATATGCGTATCCACTGCTTGGGTTGGTTGTTGAAACCACATATTCAACACCACATTCGCAGTTTTGCGCCCCACCCCCGGCAAGCTTTCTAGCGCAGCTCGCGATGATGGAACCACGCCGCCATAATCAGCCACAAGAATTTGGCTCATCTTCATCACATTTTTGGCTTTTTGCCGAAACAACCCGATGGTTTTAATGTGCCCGGTCAACTGATCAATGCCTAAATCCAACATTTTTTGCGGGGCATCCACTTTTGCAAATAAAGCTTCAGTCGCTTTATTCACGCCCACATCCGTCGCTTGTGCCGATAAGGCCACAGCAACAACCAACGTATAGGCATTAGTATGATTTAATTCACCCTTCGGCTCAGGCTCTTCAGCTTGAAACCGGCGGAACATTTCGCTGATTGTGTGATAGTCTAGTTGTTTTACCATGCAAGGTTTGTGACACATGAAACACATAAATCCAAGTCTTTACCCGCAAGAAACGGGTGGCATCAATCATACGATTAGCGCATTATTTACATATGACCCATGACCCTTATCATTATGCCCTTATTGCACGCGCCATTGATCACATTGGTGACACAGTACAAGAGCAACCGAAACTTGATGATGTCGCTGCTGCCATCGGCCTGTCACCAATGCATTTCCAGCGCGTCTTCTCACAATGGGCAGGCGTCAGCCCAAAACGGTTTCAGCAGTATTTAACATTAAATCACGCAAAAACCTTATTGCATGATCGTTTCACCGTATTGGAAACCAGTCATGAAACCGGCCTTTCTAGCAGCAGCCGCCTACATGACTTGTTTTTGAAGTGGGAAGCAATGAGCCCCGGTGAATATGCCTGCAAAGGGGCCGATCTAACAATCTCTTACGGTTTTTTCGCATCCCCTTTTGGCGAGATGTTAGTGATGGGAACAAAGCGTGGCATATGTGGGTTAGGATTCACATCCGAGATGGGGCAGGATCATGCTTTATCTGATTTAAAATCCCGTTGGCCCAATGCCAAGTTTATTAACAATCCCAAAAATTTGGATGTCACACCATTACTGGACAGCGATAAAGCCGCCAAGCTGCATCTGATCGGCGCGCCCTTTCAAATTAAAGTCTGGGAAGCGCTTTTAAACGTCCCCTCTGGCCAAGTCACCACTTACAGTGAAATTGCACGGGTTATCGGTTGTCCAAAAGCTGTGCGTGCAGTCGGTACTGCAGTCGGCCGCAACCCAATAAGCTGGCTTATCCCCTGTCACCGCGCTTTGCGTAAATCAGGCGGGTTGGGCGGATATCACTGGGGATTACCAGTTAAACGTGCTTTACTGGCATGGGAGTCTGCGCGGTTTGACACTTCAGAACAGCTTTAATACTGGTGCGCAAGAAAATGCCAATTTGATTATTTTTTCACGAAGTACTTGAAATTCAATCAGGTCATGTCTCTATAAGCCTTAATAATAAAAAAATATGAGGCAGCTATGAAACATCCTTTCAGGGCCATTGGCCTGACCATCGTTTGTGGGTTTCTATTATCCGCCTGCGAAAGCGTTGAAAACAGTCCACATGAAAATACCATTAAAGGCGCCGGCATCGGAGCCGCGACAGGTGCTGTTGCAGGCGCTGTTCTAGGTAATGACAAGCAAGATATCATTCTGGGTACTTTGGCAGGTGCCGCTATTGGCGGTGTCATTGGCAGCTCTGACGATTGATAAAACTATAATAAAAAGACTATAAAAGAGGTAAAAATGAAAAAATTCCACAAGGCCGTAGGCCTAAGTATCTTATCTGCATTCACATTATCTGCATGTGCAGAAATTTCAAACAGCCCGCAGAAAAATACTGTTCAGGGCATCGGCATTGGGGCCGCCACAGGTGCCATTGCTGGCTTGATTTTAGGGGATGATAAAAAATCTGTTATTCTTGGTACTGCTGCAGGCGCGGTAATCGGTGGTGTTGTTGGCAACCGACTGGACGCACAAGAAGCCGCACTGCGTGACAGTCTGACCAACCAGGATACAACCATTCGCAACACGGGTTCCGAGTTGATCGTCACTCTACCCGAAGGCATTACTTTTGACACTGACAGCACGTATGTACGCGAAAGTTTCCAGCCCGAAATTGCCAAGATCGCAGATAATCTGAAGCAATATTCAGACACAAGTGTTGATGTCATTGGGCATACTGACAGTACTGGCAGTGAAGAATATAATCAGGCTCTGTCCGCTGATCGGGCTTATTCCGTGACAAACATTCTTAAAGACAAAGGCGTTAATGATGACCGTATTGTTTCATACGGGCGTGGTGAAACATCGCCAGTTGCGTCTAATGATAACGAAAGTGGCAAAGCCCAAAACCGCCGTGTAGAAATCGTGATCCGCCCAGCTGCTTAAGCCGCGGGCACTCAGAATGCCTAACTTGAAGGCCGCAAACTTCCTCCCTAGTTGCGGCCTTTTCTTTTGCCTGATAGAAAAATGTATTGGTCAAATAATCCGGCCTTTGAAATTGGGGGTATAATGCCATTTCAGAAAATTAATCAGGAACGTATAGCCGATACGGTTATGCACCAAATCGAACAGCTAATCTTACGTGGTATTTTACGTCCTGGGGAACGCCTGCCGTCTGAACGTGACCTGTCTGAAAAAATGGGTGTATCGCGACCTTCACTACGCGAAGCTATTGCAGATCTAGAATCCCGAGGTCTGTTAAAAACCCGCAAAGGCTCAGGTATCTACGTGGCAGATGTACTGGGCAGCGCTTTTTCCGAACCGTTGATCCAATTATTTGCCAGTCACGACGAGGCCTTGTTTGACTACATTTCCTTCCGGCGCGATTTGGAGGGCATGGCAGCGGAACGTGCCGCACGCCTAGCTTCGGATACCGACATTAAAGTCATCACAACTGTTTTCAAAAAAATGGAAGCGGCCCATAACAAACGCAACCCAGCTGAAGAGTCTGCTTTGGACGCGGAATTTCACATGGCCATTGTAGAAGCGTCACATAATGTGTTCATGCTACACATGATGCGTTCAATGTTTGAAATGCTCCGAGCGGGTGTGTTCTATAACCGTCAAGTCATGTTCAAAGTCCGCACAACGCGCGAGGCTTTGCTTGACCAGCATCGCGCCATTCACGATGCCCTTATCGCTCGCAAACCCATCGCAGCACGCAAGGCTGTAGAATCGCATCTCGGGTTTGTCGAAGCCTGTATGTTAGAAAATCGTAAATCCGATCAGAATGAGGCAATTGCAAAACAACGTTTCCAACATGAAAAAAATCGGTAACAAAGACAGTTGCCTGACATCACACTGGATTGTTTCCAAATCGAAAACAATGCCTCATAAGTTGTATCGCCTAAGCCACATAGCTAAGGCATAACCGCCTTAAATTCGTCATGAATTGACTCTGATTTATTTGCCGTTAACCTTGTGCCCTGTAACAAGTACAAGGGATTCTTATGGAAAATAGATTAAATATTGCACTTTGCACAGTGGCCTTATCACTGGCCCTTGGCGCATCTGCCGCTTCGGCCCAGAATATTCCTGCCCGCAATTCAAACCACAATGGCGCAGGCCATCAAATTACTAACTACCCTTATATTGAGGGTACAAGCTATGTTTCGCCATATGTGAATAACACTGGCGAATGGTCTGGCAGTAAAAACCCTGACAGCCAATGTTACCATGGCAATTATGGCTATAACGGCCAGACATCCAACTACGATCATTCTTCTTGTGTTGTGGTTTATGATGCCCAGACATATGTGCGCTTGTTACGTGGCAGCAGCACACGTGGCGGCACGATGTATTTCGGCCAATAAGAATAACCACCCTCCAAAAGAAACCCCGCAAGATATCTTGCGGGGTTCTTTATTTCTAGTCAGGCTGCGCTATATCTCACGCATTTTGGCAAAATGCCCATCCCAGCCTTTATCTAACGCCATGCTTAACTCAAAGCATTGTGCGCCCACATTTTCTAATCCAGTATGGCGCATAATGATGCGCGTGCCACCATCAGTCTCATCCAATACCCAATGCACTTGCGTATCCATATCTGGAAACAACTTGATGACAAAGCTATAGCTCAGCTTATGATAGGGCTCCATCTTCAAAACCTTTCCCCAACACATCTTATCACCACTTTCGTTACCCAACAGCGCATAATCCTGACCATCTTCCAGATCATGTTTTGGTGCGATAAACCATTTAGCCAGTTTATCTGCCTTAGTTAAATACCCCCATGCGACCTTGGCGCTAACGGGTAGAAATATAGTTTTTACAATTTCTGAAGATTTCACTTTTGTTCTTCCTCATTCACAAGAAATGCCAATGCATCAAGTTTATCATCCCAGAACTGATCAAAATATGTGATCCATTGCATGATCGATTGAAAGCCCGCTCGGTTCAACGAATTAATCCGCTCGCGACCTTGGATCTTCACGGTTATTAATTGCCCGACTTCCAAAAGCTTCATATGTTTTTTCACACCAGCCCGCGTCATATCAAAGTGCTCAACCACTTCACCTATGGTCATATCTTGCGTGGCCAATAGTGCTAAAATTTGTTGACGGGTAGGATCCCCCAACGCCTTAAAAGACTTAACAGTTAGAGTATCCATCAATTTACCACCGGTACAAAATCAAAAGGGCCGTCTTGATATAAAACCCTGATACATTCTTCCGCAGATACGCATTCACTGACATGCGCAATATTTGCAGGTATTTTATAAAATCCACCTGTACTAATAATTTTCCTGTCATATGCGGCTAACTCTTTTGGATAATACACCATTTCACCGGCAATCATCGTCCCAAACATAGTTGCGGACTTTATATGCACAGGGCTTTTAATACTTCCAGATAACCTGACTATAGCCATATATTGCCTTGTAAAATGCTGCATTTCCAATGCCGCAAATGCAACGCTTTCTGAGGTTTCATTCCAGTGCACTTCACTTATCGGCAATGTCACAATCGGGTTTACAATATCAGGTGCACTTGCAGTGATACTGCTTAACCCAGGTATCAAGGCTATTAAAGTTCTTTGCATCGTTTTTTCATATAGTACTTTTTAGTATTATATTAATATGATACCTTTAAGTACTATATGTCAATGTGCAAAATAAAACCCCGCAACCTGTCGGCAACGGGGCTTAAAGTCTAGAAGTGTTAAGCTTATTAATGCAGCTTGGCACCAACATCTTTAATAGCCACATCAATCATGCTGCTTGCATCTTTTGCAGACATTTTTGATGTAATTATTTCGCCGGCAACTGCAGTCGCTACAGAAATCGCTGTATCACGTACTTCTTTAATTGCAGAAGCTTCAGCCGAAGCAATCTGATCTTCCGCTGCTTGCAGGCGGCGTTTAATCGCATCTTTCAAATCAATCTTAGCCTGCTTGGCCGCAAGTTTGGCTTCATCTTTTGCGGTTTCAACAATCTTATCAGCCAATTCCTGCACTTCTTTTTGCTTACGCTCATAAGATGCCAAAATCGCCTGAGCCTCATCGCGCAAAGCACGGGCTTCATCAATTTCAGATTTAATAGCTTCTGCCCGCTTATCTAATATACCGCCGACCAGGCCAGGTACTTTTAGATAAAGAAGAACAGCAACGAACAGAACAAACGCAATCGTAACCACAAATGTTGTGTTGTTGAGGCTAAAAAATGGCCCGCTTGATGCAAATGCGGGAACCGCTGTCAGTGCCAACAGGATGGGGGTGGTTAATAGTTTCATAATCTACCCTTTCAACCGTGCTGTGACAGCAGCTTTGATCGCTTTGGCATCACTTGCCGCTGGCATCACTGTATCTACAATGGCATTGGCCGTATCAGAAGCAACCTTCTGAACCGCTTTTGTCGCATTGTCGCGAATTTCTTTGATCTTTACTTCACCTTCGGCAGCTTTAGCAGAAATTTCTGCATCTGCTTTGGCAATTGCTTTATCCAGATCCTTTTGGATTCCAGCCTTAGCTTCCGCTACAATACTAGAGGCCTCAACGCGCGCATCTGCAAGAGCTTTGTTATAAGCGTCTTCTGCTTCAACCGCCATTTGCTTTAGCTCTTCAGCTTTTTCCAAATCACGTTGTATCGTATCGTGCCGATCCGCCAAAACGCTTGCGATGCGAGGCAAAGCAATGCGGTTCAAGATGACAAAGATCACAATCAATGTCACAACCAACCAGAATATCTGGTTAGAAAACCAATCAGGATTCAGTTGCGGCATTCCTACATAATGTTCCGCAGCTGCCGCGCTGTGTGTTTCAGATGCCATTGCACCCTCCCAAAAACTTGTTTGAACCAAGGCGAAGACCGTTAAGCCTTCGCCCGATAATCTAAAGGTCCGTAAAGCTTATTGAGCGTACATAAGCAGAAGAGCAACTAGGAATGAGAAAATTCCCAAAGCTTCCGCAAACGCAATACCGATAAACATTGTCGCTGTTTGACCAGCGGCTGCTGCCGGGTTGCGCAAAGCACCTGACAAGTAGTTACCAACAACGTGGCCCACACCAACGGCCGCGCCGCCCATGCCTGTACATGCAAGACCCGCACCGATTAGTGCGCCCATTTGTACCAGATCACCTTCTACTGCCATTTGATTTCTCCTTTAGATTAGAATGGCTAAAATTATT
>JQIA01000647.1_pt1 | contig 18162 bp, 22 predicted proteins | sample 811431 | NCBI WGS metagenome assembly JQIA01 (sample SAMN02998118, study PRJNA258478) | marine sediment metagenome | biome: marine; feature: seafloor; material: sediment; isolation source: oil-polluted sediment collected from 3 locations (0.5 km, 0.7 km and 0.9 km)... | place: USA: Gulf of Mexico ...
ACGAATGACCCGGTAACCACCATCCGCTAAACTTTGGCAAAACTCATCTGTCCAAGCGATCATCTGGGTGGCTAGTCCCATGATTAAAAGAATTGCGGGTTTATTTTTGTCGCCATATTCGCTATAACAAATTTGTAGATTGTTTGCTGTTAAGTATTGATCTGCGCTAGATGCATCAGCAGGTGTTTTTTCCTTATTGACAGAGTTCATTTAGATCTTTTTCCTAAAATTGAGAAAATACACACCCGCAGAAATTAACATAATTAAAGCGCCCGCTTGAGATCCACTCATTCCTAGAACAATTTTTTCATTCGTACTAATAAACTCAATTGCAAATCGACACACTCCCCACATTCCAAGTAATAAAAAGAATGATTCGTATGGCTGGCTATTGGTTTTATTTCGACCTGTTAAAACTAAAAATATTACCGCTGAGTAAATAATCTCATAAAGTGGTAATGGATGAACATGAGCATCAGTTGGAGCTATGCCTTGCGGGAAACTCATTGCCCAGGGCAAATCTGTTACGACACCATAGCAGTCATCCCCCGATAAAAAACAGCCCATTCTTGCTATTGCATAAGCGAGAATAGCCGCTGGTGCAGCATTATCTAGAATTCGATGAAGAGGGATCTTGTTTAAATAAGTAAATAATAAGCTAGCTAAAATGGCTCCGAGTAAAGCTCCCTGACTCGAAAATCCCGTTCCATTAAATAAGAGATGCGATTTTTCAGGATTTTTTAGTATGAACATAAGTTTGGCGCCAATGACTCCAAAACTTAAAAGCATGATGATTAAAATTTCACTATTAAATTTAAGATCATTTTGAGTTTCTATCTGTCGTAAGAAATACCAACGACCTAATAGATAAGCGATTGCTAACATTAAACCATAACTACCAATAGTGACTGAATCGGATTGATATATTGTTGGGAACATTTTTATTTTATCTCTTTAACTGGTGTTGCTAGGATTTGTGTTTTAGTACGTCTGAGCAACCTACTAAAACCTGACGATTAGGTCACTTTCAAAACTTGAGTGAGGAGCAGTATAACTAAATTATTTCTCATAGGGTGCTGATTTTATGGGTTATTTGAGATAATTTTGTCATTCTCTTATAAAAGACGAATTAATTTACCGTTTTGCGTCATCAATTTCTCATTTCTCTAATTTTCATTTGAACTTTGAGTCGTTATCTACTACTGTATATTCTTTAGAAGTATATAAAACGTTGCTGAATATAATAATAATGATTAAGAAACTGTTTTTTTCTTTAATTAAACCATCAAATAAATTAACAATAAGTGTTCGCTCTTTAAGAGGTTATCTTAATAGTCTCTTTTCAGTTATTATAAAAGTACAGAACCCACCATTTGAGTATTGTACTTTGAGTAGTTCTTTTTGTTTAGATGGCAGAAGTAGAAGTACGCAGGGAGATTTTTAGTTGAAAGTTGTTGCAGTCAATCGAATTCTTGAAGCGCAGGAACGATACCCAAATGCTCATCAGCATTTGCAAGGTTGGTATCAAATCATGCGGGAGTCAAAATTTAGTTCACCTGAAGAATTACGCAAAACCTTTGGCGATATTCGAGGTTTTAATAGCTCCTTTAAATTCCCCATCCCTGAAACAACTCTTTTGGCGAGAACATTTATTAATTTTGAAGCTCAAGTTGTTCTCGTTGATGATGTGATTGCCGGAAAACATTAATTTATCGATTTCATTTAAGAAATTACTCAATATTATTAGAGAATAAGTGAAAATAAAAGAAAGGATATGAAATGAATCCAAGCTTAGAAAATGCAATGCAACATTGGAACATGGTTGCCCCAGCAATTGATTGTCCGCAAAATCAAGCAGACTATGAAACACTCATCTCTAATATTCAAGATGCAATCGAGCTAGTAGAAAACAGATCAAATAGTCATATCACTGGCTTAATAGAAGCGATGGCAACAGCTGCAGAAAAATACGAGAAAAAATTTGTAGAGAATTTAGATGGTGGAGCTTTAGTATCATTAAAATACTTAATTAAATTACATGGCGTACGTCAATCAGAGTTAAAAGAGATTGGTAGTCAGGGAGTAGTTTCTGAAATTCTTAATGCAAAGCGCTCTCTAACTTTAAGACATGTTAAAGAATTAGCATTACGATTTAATGTATCTCCAAGTGTTTTTATTAGTTAGTTTTTGATTGAAAAATCACATCCAACGTCTAACATTTTTCTTATACTCTAAATAGCTTTCGCCAAAGTTGTTTTCTAGTACATTTTCCTCTGGTTTTATTTGAAGGTAATTCATCGTCAAGATAAAAAATGGAAGTACTAAAAAAGAACCAATATTTCCAAAAAGAAATGCACTTCCAGTTAAAATAAAGAGCATCCCTAGATACATTGGATTTCGTGTAAACCTATAAAAACCGGTTATAACAAGGTTTGATGCTTTTTCAGGTTTAATTGGGTTGACGGTTGTTTTGTGTTTTAAAAAATTAATAAATGACATGACATCTAAGCAAAGCCCTATTCCAATGCTAACTAAAGCAATCCAAAATAGACTGGAGTGAGCAATTAAATACAATGGAAAAAAAAGGCTAGCGACCCACATGATTAAACCAAAGCTTAGTGTAATAACCGGAGGCGGTATTTTGGTTTTGAGTTTATTCATTTTTTTCTCGATGGTGTTTTGGTAACTATAGATTGAAGCTATATTTTTAAACTATAATTATCAAAAGTGTCTATTTTTTTATAGTTCAGTGACTCATACAGTTTTTTAGCTTTTGAATTATCAACGGCGGTTACTAGTTTTATAGAGAATATATTTTCCTTTTTTGCATCCGTTTTGACTTTCTTCATCAAGGCTTTTGCACAACCTTTTTTTCTATAATTTTGATTAACGAATAGATCGTTTAAAGTCCAAATGGGCTTCATTGCCACAGATGAAAATGTTGGGTAGATTTGAACGAAGCCACATACTTTTGATGAGTATTTAGCTAAATAAATGATCGAATCATTTAGGTTTAATCGATCGTTAACGAATTTTGATGATGACTTTATATCACTCTTCATTTGATAGAAAATACGATATTGGTTAAATAGCTCCGCAATATCATCTTGATCTGTATTACTCGCGCGAAAGACTGTTAGCATTACATTCCAGCTTCTTCAAGAATATTATTAACGACTGAAATTAATGTAAATATAAATATGATAACGACAATAATGCCTACAAAAATATAGTTGCCGATCTGGCCGGAGGTAAAGTCGCGTTCTCTATTGTTTTCCGTTTGAATGCCGACCATTGCGGCTAAAACGCTTCCTATTATTTGCAACGGGCCAATTTTTTTAATATCTTCTGGTGATTTGTCGTCTGTGTTATGCTTTTCTGTATTCTCATCACTCATATTATTCTCTACTAGCCATGCTCAATTTAGCTTATATTAGCATTATTTAATATGGAATCTAAACAACAAATACTTCTAGGTCATTTGGAGCAGTATCCGCGAGGATTAAAAGAGTATGAACTAATGACTGATTTGGAAAAAAACAGCTGTTTTTTTAATGAGTTAGGTGAGAATACGAGTTTATTCAAGAAACACTTCTTTCTATTCCACCACCTCTATTTGTTAGCTGAGGTGCTAAAATACAAAAATATTGAGTTAGAGGTATCGGCTCTTTGTATTAAGTTGAGTAATAACTCTCTAGTATCAGAACCAGAAAACGAGGGTGATGTATCCGAATATAGAGGAGAAATAGTTGGGTTACAAAAATTTTATTTAAACAGTGACAATTTGGACCTTTCAGAAAAAGAAGTTCAGGATATGTTGGCATTATTTTGGAAAAAATATTTGGCATTAGATAAAAAATCAGATGCGATAAAGTGTTTAGGTTTACAAGACCAAAAAGCACTCACTCGCTCTCTAATCAAAAAAAGATATAATCAGTTGTCAAGTCAGCATCACCCTGATAAAGGTGGTGACAGGTTAGAATTTATACAAATAAAAGAAGCCTACGAACAACTAAAAAACTTGTATTAAAGAAAGTCTAAAAAGAGACCATTTGCAATGGCAAAATCTAAAATTCAATATGTTTGTAACCAATGTGGTGCGGTTTCTCCTAAGTGGGGAGGGCAATGTGGTGATTGTGGAGAATGGAATTGTTTAGTTGAACAGGTTGATACGGATAAGGATGCTAAAACGGGTCGGTTTGCGGGTTATTCAGGGACAGCGAGCAGACTGCAAAAGCTCAGCGAAGTAAAGCATGAAAATACTCAACGTATTGCTACTAGCTTGAGTGAGTTAGATAGAGTTTTAGGGGGTGGCTTAGTTCCAGGTTCAGTCGTTTTGCTAGGTGGAGATCCCGGTATTGGTAAATCAACCATATTATTACAAGTAATGTGTCGATTAAGTGAATCGTTAAATGCGGTTTATGTCACAGGGGAAGAGTCTGCACAACAAATTTCTATGAGAGCAAAACGATTAGGCCTCAATGGAAGTCGATTAAGTCTTTTGACGGAAACCAAAGTTGAAACCATTATCGCTACCGCACAAGTTGAAGAAAAAAATGGAGAGCAACCAAATGTGATGGTAATTGATTCTATTCAAACCATTTACACTGAACATTTACAATCCGCTCCTGGCGGTGTTGCACAAGTAAGAGAAAGTACCGCTCAGTTAGTGAGATTTGCCAAGCAAAAGGGTATTGCTTTATTCGTAGTAGGGCATGTAACTAAAGATGGATCATTAGCAGGTCCCAGAGTTTTAGAGCATATGGTTGATGCCGTGCTTTATTTTGAAGGTGAGAGAGACGGTCGATATAGAATACTTCGTGCGGTAAAAAATCGATTTGGCGCTGTGAATGAGTTAGGTGTTTTTGCAATGACGGAAGAAGGTCTAAAAGAAGTACAAAATCCCTCGGCAATATTCCTATCTCGTTATCAACAAGCATCCCCTGGAAGTGCGGTCACCGTTACTTGGGAAGGTTCGAGACCCTTGTTAGTTGAAGTTCAAGCGTTAGTGGATGAATCTCATGGAAGTCAGGCTAAGCGAGTAGCCGTGGGATTAGATCAAATTCGATTAGCGATGTTATTAGCCGTTTTATCCCGTCATGGAGGCATCTTTTGTCACGACCAAGATATTTTTCTTAACGTAGTTGGCGGAGTGAAAGTAATGGAAACTAGTGTTGATTTAGCTCAGTTGCTAGCGATTGTTTCTAGCTTGAGAAATCAAGTTTTACCTCAGGACTTAATCATCTTTGGTGAAATAGGTTTAGCTGGAGAGATTCGCCCAGTTCCTAATGGGCAAGAACGAATAAAAGAAGCCGTTAAACATGGTTTTACGAGAGCAATAGTTCCGAAGGCAAATCAGCCAAAGGGTATAATTAAAGGTATCGAGATTAAAGGCGTTAGTAATTTACAGGATGCTTTGAGTGAAATGGCTGAGCTTTAGGCAAGTAAATTAGTCATTCTCAGCGCAAAGTGTCTGTAAATCTCTCTCGAGTACACTTGGATCGCCTGAATTTAGCTCTACAATTTTACGTAAATGGGTAATACTATCTAAATCCAGATTTTCACACTTAAAGGCAAGATTTTCCGGCTTTTGGCGAATGAGTTTTAAAGTCATTTGAATGCTGACCCCTGCACCATTCGTTTCTAATGGAATGTTGAGTTTATATTCGATATCTTCTTTGGCGTAAATGACGCCATGAGGCCTTAATAATACGCCATGTATGGATAGATCGATGATTTGACAATCAAATAATTGTTCGCTACCAGATAAAGTCGCAACAGAATCAAAGCTAACTCGGTGATATTGACGTCTTTCATTATCCATAATTAAAAACCTTGTTTATCGTAATGTCTTTTAAAATAACAGCGTATATAAATACTTTAGCACAGAAAACTAGAGTTATTTGACTAATTATAGCCATATAAAATTTAGAACAATTTAAAAATCTTAGCTATCCATTGAGGCATCGTTTAAGGGATAATATTACTCTAAATTCTACTACTGATTTATATTATGACCATTCAATGGTATCCGGGGCATATGCACAAGGCCCAAAAAGAAATAAAAGAAGCGCTTCCCAAGGTGGATTTGGTGATCGAGGTAGTCGATGCTCGTATTCCATACAGCAGTACCAATCCTGCGGTCGCTGAAATATTAGAAAATAGTGATAAAAAACGACCTATTATAAGAATACTTAATAAGGTCGACTTAGCTGATCCAGCGATAACCAAGCTTTGGTGCGACGAGTTTGATAGTCATCAAGATACCCGATCACTTCCTATTACAGCTAAAAAGCCAGAAGAAGTGAGACGGCTAATCAAATTATGTCACCAGTTGTTACCGGACTTTAAGCAAAAAGAAAAGCCTATTAACGCGATGATCATGGGAATTCCTAATGTCGGTAAATCTACTATTATTAATATCTTAAGTAATCGAATCATTGCCAAAGTTGGCAATGAACCAGCGGTAACCAAGAGACAGCAAAGAATTGATTTAGACGAAGGAATTATTCTTTGGGATACGCCTGGATTTTTATGGCCTCGAATTGACAATACTAATAGTAGTTACCGCTTAGCGATTACCGGAGCAATAAAAGATACGGTTCTTGAGTATGATGATATTGCCTATTATGCTATGGAGTATTTCAGAGAGGCTTATCCTCAGTCATTAAAAAACAACTTTAAGCTGGAAGAATTGGCGGAAGATACAACGCAATTGTTAGAGGCTATTGGCCGTATTAGGGGATGTTTGCAAAGAGGCGGGCGGATAGATTTAGATCGTGTTTGTAAAATATTAGTACATGAGTTTAGAGCCTCAATTCTCGGTAATATTAGTTTAGAAACCCCTGATATGATTAAAACGGAAATGGTTGAAGTTGAAGAGCAGATTCGTCTAAAAGCTGAAAAGGATGAAAACCGAAAAGGTAAAAAGAAAAAGCGTAGAAGACGATAACGGAAATATTTTAAACATGTTTGAACCTGAAAATATAGAAAAACTAGCCACTACTAAAATGCCTTTTGGAAAATATAAAGGGCGGTTTCTAATTGATTTGCCCGAGCCTTACCTAGTTTGGTTTGGTCGCCAAGGTTTACCTCAAGGAAAGTTAGGTGAGTTAATGCACTTGTTGTTAGAAATAAAAATTAATGGATTAGAAGACTTGGTTTTTCCACTAAAAGAAAAGTAATAAAAATATTATCTAGAGAGTCTTGATATGATTAAAGTTTCTGAAATAAATATTTATCCGATTAAGTCATTAGGGAGAATTTCTCAAACGAAAATATCAGTTGAGAAAAAAGGTTTAAGTAATGATCGATGTTTCATGCTTGTTGATAAAAATAATCAGTTTATTACACAAAGAAAATATCCGAGTTTAGCGCTTATTTCAGTAACTCAACAAAATGATGGTTTGCTAATTCATGCTCCAAATAAAACTGATTTAGTTGTACCGATTAATAATTTCACAAAGATGCAAGAATCTATCACCATCTGGAAAGATGTGTGTTCAACGCTTATTGCAGATAAAACAATCAATCAATGGTTTACTGATTATCTTGAATTTGAGGTTTCTCTGGTTGCGTATGATAACCTCAGTCCGAGGGCAACTGATCCGTTATTCTCTAATGAAAATGATATTGTAAGTTTTGCGGATGCTTTTCCGATTCTAGTGATCTCTCAAGCGTCTTTAGATGACCTGAATGGTCGACTAATTAATCCTGTTACCATGCAACGGTTTCGACCTAATATTGTGGTTGAAGGTTGTAATGCTTTTGATGAAGATCAATGGCGAAATATTAAGATAGGTGATGTTGAGTTTGAAGCGGTTAAAATTTGTAGCCGATGTATTTTGACGACGATTGATCCCAAAACGGGTATAAAAGATCAGAACGGCGAACCATTGAAAACACTTAGTCAATTTAGAAAAAACATCTCTGGAGTCAAGAACGAGAAAGGTGTATTTTTTGGAATGAATTTGATCCCAAGAAGTTTTGGTAAGATTAATATTAGTGACGAAATTGTTGTTGCGTTAGATTTATAAGAACAAAGGAAATGTAGGGTGAGAATTCAACACTATAAAAGGGAAAAGACACTTGGGACTTTCAATTTTGATTGTTGTCAATTGTATGTTTGTACTATGAGTGATACGAAAGGTAGAATTTATAAAGGGATAAGCCTTTTGTGGGCTGGTGGCGCAAGTTATTTAGAGTTGCTATTACCTTTAAGTCATAAAGAAGCGCTAGATTTTTCACGTTATCTTCAAAGCCTTTTAACGGGTAATGTTCCTAGCAAACATAACGTTAGACCAATGAGAAAGTGGTTGAGTTACTATTTGTTAACTTTTCGAATGAAGTTCTATGAAGATGCAGGTGATTATATTAAATGTAGAATGTCTATTAATTTATCTTTTATGTGGGGTAGAGTGAAGAAGAGTTCACTACAAAGTTGTTCAGATGCTTTAAACACTTTGTATCAGTATTAGTTATCGAAAGAGTCAATAAAATGAAAATACATCAAATATATACGAAAAATGAATTAAGAAATTTCACTTATATTTTAGAACTAGAAGATCAAAGGGCTATTGTTATTGACCCTTGGGATGCCGATGAAATAGATGGGTTTTTATCAACAAATAATTTAACTTTAACAAGTATTATTAATACCCACGAACATTGGGATCACACCCAAGGAAACGAAGCTTTAGTTAAAAAATACAATTGTGAAGTTTGGGCGCATATTAATGGTAAAGGAAAAATTCCTTGTCTGAGCCGCGAATTAAAGGGTGAAGAAATAATTGACCTAGATAAAAACAATCAATTAAAGGTCTTAAATACACCAGGTCATACCTTTGCGCACCTCTGTTTTATCGTTATTGAGCAAGGCAACGAAGTGGCGGTATTTACTGGCGATACGCTTTTTAATGCCGGTGTAGGCAATTGCCATGGTGGTGATGCAGAAGTGATGTATCAAACGGTTGTCGATCAATTTCAAACTCTGGCTGATGATGTTTTGGTTTATCCTGGACATGATTATCTAGAAAATAATTTACGTTTCACTTTGAATTTTGAACCAAGTAATTCCGTCGCTAAAGAGTGGCTAACTAAAGTGAGCAAGGAAGAATATAATCCTGGAGACTTTGTTACAAACATTGGCAATGAAAAATCGTTTAATACTTTTATGCGATTAGATAATTCTGAAACGATTAAAAATTTATCACTTAATAATCCGAGCGATAAAGAAGTGTTTTTAGCTTTAAGATCGAAGCGAAATAGCTGGTAAGTTAAACGGATCACGCAACAACAAGAGTTATCTAACAATGATATGCTGGATCTCTTCTGATTTAAGGAATGACTCTGCATTTGCTCCTTGAAGCATAGCTAAACTAGAAAAGGTGCCAGCAACTACACAGGTTTCTGCAAAGCAAGTAACTGATTTAGGCGGATTTTCGATAGGCCATCCGGTTTTAGGATTTAACAGATGACTATAAGTTTTTCCATTTTGAACAAAAGACCGTTGACTAGTGCCGCTTGTTGCGACTGCGCCATTTAACAGATTAATATGACCGCTTTTAGAATTCTCTAATCCTATTTTCCATGGATTATAATCTTTTTCATTACCATATTTTTTTGCGAAAAGATCACCACCTAAATTAACCAAAAAATTTGTATGGTTTTCTTTACAATGGCTATTTAATATTCTCGCCACTTGATCAACTGCGTACTCTTTCCCTATTCCGCCAAAATCAATTTGCATTCCTTTTGGTAAAGAAATTGAATTTTTGGTATATGTAATTTTATTAAAACCAATAAAAGATAAGGCGTCGGCTATTTTTTCATCAGTGGGAATAGTAGACTGATTTTTGAAGTTCCAAAGCTTTCCTAAAACGCCGGACGTGATATCAAAAAAGCCATCACTTAAACTAAATACTTCATTTGCATAATTAAGTAGTTGAAATGTTTCCAGATCGATATCTGTTGAGCATCCATAAGAACTGTTTATTTTTGATAATAAACTACCAGACTGAAAGCGGCTATATTTATTCTCGATTCTTCGTACTTCATCAGTAATAGATTTCGCTAATTTCTTACATAAGTTTTTATTTTTAGTTTTTATAAGTACTTCACAAGGGCTAGCCATCGCATTAAAGCGTATCTGATAATACGAATGGCTAGATTGTTGACTGCCTTTTAACTCTAGGGAGTAGTTAGACATTTACAGCGTAAAACGATTCGATCTAAAAATAATAATTTACCTGTAAATAAACCGCATCAAGTTCTGGGTATAAATCGAGATTTTCTAAACCAGAAACTCGCTCAGTACCAACTGATTTTGGTGTTTGTCGGTAATATTCTAATCTCACTTCGGCGCGTTGGTCTTCATTCACTTCAAAACCATACTTTAATCCTAAAGTGATACTAGACATTTCACCGATGCGGTAATCAGCACTGATATACTGAGGAACGTCTTCGCCCTGTACTAAATAGGTCGAATAAAAAGCCGCGGCAGACTGTTGATAAAATCGGATATGAGGTTCCCAGAAACTTCCGCCGTCGGCAAAGAATTGCCAATGCAAGTCAACAGTATGAGAATCTATTTCCCAGTCATCAGTTGTATACCGATAAGAAAAATCAATAACCGACTCATCTAAATGTTTTTTAACCATGCCAAAAACTGAATGTTGTGTCCTTGTTTCTGGACGAGCCTCATATATGTAGTCTTGAGCAATGCCTTGATTGTTGATAACACTAACAATTTTGAAAGGGTCGGTTAAATATCCGCTTTTATCAGCATAACCGTAATTAAATTGCATTATAGTAGAACGGTTGATGATCTGAGTCCATCCTAACAGGAGTTCCCCAGAACTGATTGTTTCAGATGAACTTCCTCTCGTTGCTTCAAAGGCGGCATCAAACTCACTTTCTGTAGCGAAGTTATCTCTTATCGCCATACTGGTTAAGCCAATTGGAATTGCACCTTTAGGGTTGTACTCTTCAGCTGCAGCAGAAAATCCACCAGAGATGGTCGTATTCTTTTGATTAAAATCTTTCGCTAATTCAGCACTAAAACCAATAGATTGAAAATCAAACTCTCTAGATAAATTGGTTCCCAAAGTATAGGTGTAATCAGATTCTGGACTAATTAAATCACTCCAACTAATATTTAGTTGAGCGCGTGTATCTCTAAATGTATCATCGAGCGGTGTGGTTCCTGCAGCGATATCATATTGACCATTACCAGAAGGGCGAGAAAATGTTTGTAATGTTTCTTGTGCTATCGCTCCATTTGCTGAGGCGCCGGTTAAGCTGTCGAGCACAAATTTAATGTTTAATTTACCTGTATCATCAATCGTTGTTTCTGCATTAGCAATTACTTCTACGGCACTGACTCTGTCAGTTTCTGAATACGCTAAAACGGATGCTGAAAAGTTCCAATCATCATCAGATGCTTCATTAGCAATGGTTTGTGTAGCCGTGGTGCTGAGTAAACTAGTAGCTGCTATGGCTAACTTACTTTTTAGTGATAGCGACTTGTTCTCAGAGAAATGTTTTTTATTGATTAATTGCATCCGCAACCTCCACCAGCAAAGCTTCTACCACCGCTTGCTGCTTCTTTACTAAAGTAAATATGATCATCAATTGATTGATCGAGCGGAGAGGAATTAATTGCCATAGATGATTTTGCGAGTAGATCTCGATCCCAAGGATCGACTCCCACACTTGAACAGCCGCTTACAGTTGCAATAACTGTGAGTAATGTGATTAGTCTAAATTTCTCAATATAGTGTTTCATTGCATTCTCTCTTTTGATTACGTAACGATTTGTTTTTCAAAAAAACGTAGGTCATTCAGCAATTAGCTGATCAATTTCTTTTTCATAACTTTCAATTTTTGAAGGGAAGAAACCTTTATGTGCAAATTTAGGTCTTCCATCTTTCCCAAATAAAACGCTACTGGGCATTCCTTTGATTTTATACTTTTTGGCTAGCAAGCCTTTAGGATCGTAAATAATTTTAAAATTTGCTGGATAATTATTCAAAAACTCGGTTGCTAGAGATTTTTTCTTATCTAAATTAACGGCTATTACCACAAGGTCATCTGGTGAATGTTTTTTACCCAAGTCATTTAACCAAGGAAATGATTTCCGGCAGGGAATGCACCAAGATGCCCAAAAGTCTAGATAAATGACTTTTCCTTGATATTGTTTTAAGTCCAATTTTTCTGATTCGGAAGCATTGCTATTCGCGGTAAGGCATATGATTAACATTAGAAATATAAGGCTAAATTTTTTCATTAAATACTACTCATCAAACTTAGTGAGGTGACTACTATTTTGTAAGTCTAATTAGCTTTTATTATGTGAATCTTAAATATCGTAAATGTTTTTAGAAAACACAGTAAAACTACACTCAATTTTTCAAAATTCTAATTCAAGTAACATTCGTAATACTAGATTTTCTTCCGTATTGCTAACGGCTTGCAGCAAACCAATTTCCCAATTAATTGATGTATGCCACAATTTATTACCACCTAATAAAACAGCACCTAAATAAACGTCGTTTTGATCAACGTATAGCTCTACTCCAGGCTCCATAGCCGGTGAGTAACGATAACGATATTGAAATGCTTGTTTAAACTCCCATTCATGTTTTTGATCACTGATAAATACATATTGCTGGTGTAAATTGAGAGTGGCGCTCCATTTTCCGAACTCCTTTTCAATTAATACTGCAAAATTGCCTTCCCATTCGTTATCTTCTGTTTTCTGCTCTATTTCAAATAGAAAGCCAATATCGGCCCAATATTCTCCTTGCTCTGTATATTGATAAAGTACTTCTATTTCATAGGCTTTAATATCTATAGTGTGCGAGTTATCTTTATTACCTATCGCATAGAACTCAATAAACAGATTCTCAGTAATATCCTTGCCAATTCCTAGGCGGTATACTGAAAGACTTGCAGCCAGTTCATTGTCTAGTTCACTAATCGCACGAGTTTCCAGCTCCCAGGTATTAGTTTCCACGTAAGGATGGTAAATTTTATCTACAGCGGAAAAAGCAAAACAATGAGATGCTGTAAATAACAATATGATAGTAGAGCTGAAATACAGCCTTATTTTAAGCATTGGTAGATAATCTCGAATAATATTTTGCGTGAATTAATGGAGCTATAAAGGCTAACACTATTGTTGAAATGTATAGAGCCACTTGTGAAAAAGTTGGCGTTGATTCGTATCCAACTAATGAATACAGAATCTGCCCAATAAAAGATGTTTCTGAAACAATCCAGTTACTGTTCCAGTAGGGCAAATCACTTTCAATTAACCCTGCTTGCATTAAAAAAGTAAGACTTTGAGAAAGCATGGCTGCGGATATAAGTATGATAAATATTCGGCTCAATAAAACGCCATATTTTGGGATGATTTGGGTCAATAAATAATAAAAAATAACCGCCATACTAATGCCAATACCTAGCCCCAAAAAACCGCCAGTAATAGACGGTGCGGTATTTTCACTGATTTGTAATTGGCTGTGTATATAAATCATTATTTCAGCGCCTTCTAAGCTTATGGCTGTAGAAATAGCTAATCCATAATAGTATGAGAAAGCGTTATCAGTTTGTTGATTAGAAACGAGCTGGTTAGAGTTAGATTGAATGGGATTGTGGCAGTTATTGACTGAAAGGTTATTATTTTCACGGATAGCTATAAAAAATTGGATAATTAAAAGAGTCATTGCTATGCAAAATAAGATGCCACTTTGTAATACTTCTTGCCCTATACCATCACCGAGTTCAGATATTTCAGGCATTTGTTGGGCAAAAATAAATGCGATGATTAGTCCAGTGATAAGCGCATAGATAAGCCATCGAAAGCTTATTCCTTGTACTTTACTGAAAATCAATAAAAAGCTGATAATTAATGAAGCTTCAAGAGTTTCACGTAAGGTAATTATTAACGCATCAATCATTTAAAATATCTACTCAACGATTATTTTACCTAAAGCCGTTTTTTGATTAAACTCACCAAAAAACGGGTATTCACCTTTGGCTAAAGGGCCAATAAAAATATTCGCTTTTCGTCCCCCCATAATAACTTTTTCTCGATTTAATTCGTAACTTTCAAATTCTTCAGGGGTTTTATCTCGATTGAAGACAACCAGCTTTATCTTTTCACCAGATTTAATAATGATGTGTTCAGGGACAAATAAGTGATTGATTATCTCAATATGAATAACCCTGCGCTCTGCAGCTACGGTTAAAGTTAAGGTTAACAACAGCAAAAAAAAGAAACAGTTTTGTTTGAGTCGTTTAGTTCTATTCAGTTTCATTGGTTCCATTTATTTTGCCTGTTGTGAATATCACGTTAAACCATAATCCTACTTCAAAATTAATAGGGCAAGCATGTATTAAATGAGTTCGATGTTTGTTCAGAGTTTGTTTTTTTGAATACAAATCGATTATTGCACCGTGTCTTAATGCAATTTCTTTAACAATCGATAACCCTAGCCCGCAACCCGGCACATTTGATTGGTGAGAATCACCCCCGACTCTATAAAAACGATCAAATATACGTTCTTTTTCTTCTTCGGAAATACCGGGACCAGAATCTAATAAACTGGCTATAAGTTTATTATTCTGTTGGCTAACGACTATTCGAATTCTACCACCTTTTGGTGTGTATTTATTTGCATTTTCTATAATATTGCTGAAAAGACAAATGAGCCCGTGGAAATCACCTTCAACCATGTAACTTTCTTTTGTTTTATTTACTGAGTTGTTAATGGAAGGGAAGTCTTCCGTTTCAATAAGTAACTCAATACTTTGTTGCTTGGATTCGATCAGAGGATAAACTTCTGCAATTGTCTGCCTTAAAACTTTAATTAAATTAACTGATGTAAAGTTTTCACAATAGTCATCTACAGTAAATTGATTTAAGGTTAAAATTTGTTCGACTAAATGACTCATCCTTTGAATACCAAGATTAAGATCGAAAATCGAATCGGTTAATTTTATAATGGTTACGTCGCCTTTCTCAACAGATTGTCGATTCTCTAAGTCGATACTATTTAATAGGTTGGCCATTTGTAAGCTGAGGGCTGTGATTGGTGTTCTAAGTTCATGCGCTGCATCAGCAGAAAAATGTTTCTCTCGATGGATTGCTCCATCTAAACGCTGTAACAAATGATTTAGATTGACTGTCAGCTGCCCGAGTTCCTTTGGTAATGTTGGTAATTCTATCGGCGAGAGGTTGTTCGCCTTTTTTGTCATTAATTCTTTTGAGAGTGTTTTTAGCGGATTTAAACCCTTACCGATAATAAAAAATATTATCAGTGCGATGCTTGGTATCGCAAACAATATCGGATAAATTGATTCAAGCACCACTGTTTCGGCAAGTAAAAAACGATCACTTTGCTTCTCCATAAGCACAATATGTAAGCCAGATTTTACATCAAGATATTCTAGTTGACGCCAGCGATAACCACTAAAATTAACCCAATCATAAAAGATTTCTTTTCGAACTGTTGCCTGCTCAAGTTGACGCATTGGAAAAGACACATCGTCAAGAAAATTAGATTGCGCAAGGATATCTCCATGCTGGTTTTGTATTGTATAAATCAGATTATTATCGTTTATCCAATGCGGTTGAGGTTTCTTGGATGGTCGCTCTTTAGAGTGCTCTATTTGATTTTGATAATTTTCAGAAAATAACGAAGTTATTAGCTTGGCGACATGGAGCATTTTTGAATCAAAAATTTCATCGGAACGCTGCATACTAGATTGGTATCCCTTTACAGCGGCCAAAAAATTGGCAAGGATGACAATAGCTATTACGCTAGCTGTAAGAAAAGTTCGAATAGAAGTCATAAGCTATTAGTTTTTTGGGATGGTGTAACCGACACCTCTAATGGTTTTTATAAAATTCTTAGGGAGTTTTTTACGTAAATGATGCATATGAACTTCGATTGAATTACTTAATGCTTCCTCCCCCATATCGTAGACCTTGGCCTCCAAACTATCTTTTGTTAGTACGCGACCTAGAGACTCCATTAACGCTTTTAATAATAAAAATTCTTTTTTTGGCAAATCCATTATTTGACCATCAAGTGTTGCAGTGTGGCCTTTTGAGTCAACGGATACACCTCTATTATCGATCGTTAAACTGCTTTGTTGACTGACTCGCCGTTCCAATACTCGAAGTCTTGCGACAAGCTCGTCAACATTAAATGGTTTAACAAGGTAGTCGTCAGCGCCCGAATCCAAGCCCTTCACTCTGTCAGATATTTTATCTCTGGCGGTTAATAAAAGAACAGGCATTAAAGAATTGAAAGATTTGATTTTTTTCAATACTTCTAGCCCATCAATGTCAGGTAAGCCTAAATCTAATATGACCAAGTCTATGGAGTCCCATTCAGCACTAACAATAGCCTCTTTGCCGGAGCCAACACAGCTTAAGGTGTACCCCTTTTGTTTAAGCGCTATAGAAAGGCTTTTTTGTAAATAAACATCATCTTCAACGAGGAGTAATCTCATAACATGCCATTTTTGTCTATGTGGTTAGAATCAAAGAACTAGGTTTCGGTGTGTTTCATTTTTATAGAAATATGAAAATAAGAAGTGTCAATATATGGCAGGAGGATTAATTTGTCAAAGTAGATTTGAGTTAAATGTTAATGTGGCTAATCTAAAAAATAAAATAAAATACAGCTAGAGATTGAAGTTTAAGCGAGGCTTAATGTTTAATATTTATTATCTTATCACAGAGCACTAAACTAAATTGAATAGGCTAATTATGAAAATAATGGATAGAGCGTTAATTTTAAACATTTGGTTTTGCTGTATCGGTGGGCTGTATTTCGGGCTAGTTTCATTTGCATTAATTACCAGTGTTTTCTTTGTGGATGATCTTGATACTCACCAAGTGTTGAGTGGGTATATGCAATCTATGTTTTTGGGTGCATGTGTAGGCGTTATATCGGCGCTGTGTTATAACAAATTTAACCAATACAACAAAAGATAAAGACTAATGAAATACATTTTACAAAACAAAAATAGTTTTATGTTAAGAATTTTAATTATTTTTACATTCTTTTTTAATACGGCAACTAAAGCCGAAGAAGAAATCGATTTAGAAGCGTTATTCGGTGGTTCCTCCGAGTTTTTAGACGTCGATGACGCGTTTAAAGTTTCATCGGAAGTGCTGGATGATGAAGTGATAGTGCGCTTTGAAATCGCCGATGATTATTATCTCTACCGAAGTCGTTTTGCGTTTAGTGCGAAAGATGCGGTGCTTGCTGATGCGTATATTCCCGATGGAAAAAAGAAGGTCGATGAGTATCTAGGCAATGTGGAAGTTTATTACCATAATCTTGAAATTAGCGTGCCGTTTCAGTCGCCACAAAAAGACTTTTCGTTTACGGTAGAATATCAAGGCTGTGCAGAAGCAGGGTTATGTTATCCGCCGGAAGAAAAGACCTACCAATTGAAAGCGACTTCAATTGTCAAAAGTGCGTTAGTGATTCAATCAACTCAACCGATAAATAAGCCCACTGACAGCTCAACCGACTTTGTTCCCGAGCAAGAAAAAGTCTCTAATTTTTTAAGTGATAAAAGCATTCTGGAAATTGTGTTTTATATGGTGTTACTCGGAATAGGTTTAGCATTTACGCCCTGTGTGTTGCCGATGGTGCCTATTCTATCCAGTATTATTGTCGGTCAAGGGAAGAGTATTACCATGAAACGCTCTTTTTTATTGTCGTTGACTTATACCCAGTCCATGGCAATTCCTTTTGCTATTATCGGATTTGTAGTGGGAAGTGCGACCAGCTTGTTCGGGGTGGATATCAATAGTAACTCCTTACAATCGGCTTGGTTTGTGGTTCCTGCTGCGGTTGTTTTTGTTCTTTTATCTTTATCCATGTTTGGGTATTATGAGCTTCAATTGCCCTCAGGAATGCGAAACAAATTAACCAATGTGTCTAATAATCAAGAAAGTGGAACACTAACCGGTGCGGCGGGAATGGGGGTTTTATCTGCTCTAGTGGTATCGCCATGCGTTACAGTTCCCGTGGCGGGTGTATTACTTTACATTGCCCAAACCGGTGATGCCGTGATTGGTGGTGTTGCTCTTTATTCTCTCGCTGTTGGCATGGGTATTCCTTTACTGTTAGT
>JQIA01000648.1_pt1 | contig 18111 bp, 15 predicted proteins | sample 811431 | NCBI WGS metagenome assembly JQIA01 (sample SAMN02998118, study PRJNA258478) | marine sediment metagenome | biome: marine; feature: seafloor; material: sediment; isolation source: oil-polluted sediment collected from 3 locations (0.5 km, 0.7 km and 0.9 km)... | place: USA: Gulf of Mexico ...
TTTGTAATCAGTATTTCCATTTCCGGTATATTGAAGTTTCCATATTCCCTGATTATTCTTTTTTCTCTTTCAACAACAGGGACAGATATCTGGACTATCGGTGCTACCCGCATCTGAGAAACGATATCTTTTGGAAGATAAATGGCGCCGATTCCAGGGCTTTCATTTTCAAACCAGATTCGTTTTGTGGGATCCATTTTTTCCAGTTCAAAAGCAAGATTGTTTTCAAACTGCTGTGTTGTCGGCTGACCGCTTTTTCCTACGCCGCCAAAAACAGAACCTTTATGATTTGCAAGGCCTTCAAGATCGATGATCTGTTCGCCGTTATTTTTTAATTCATGCAATATCTCCGTTTTGCCACAGCCTGTCTCGCCACTTAAGAGAACAATTTTATAATTCTTTATAAATGCGGCAAGGACGTGTCCCCTGTATGCCTTGTATCCTGATGCCAGAAGCTCAGTCTCAATGCCTGCAGTTTCAAGGAGCCATGCAACGCTCTGACTTCTTAAACCGCCTCTGGCACAATGGATCAGAATTGTCTTGTCAGGAGATGCTTTTTGATACGTCACAATCTGTTCAAGAAATGATTTTAGTTTAGGCCCAATAGCCTCAAGGCCGTGTAGTACTGACTCCATCCGTCCGGATTGTTTGTACAATGTTCCGACTTCCGCGCGCTCATTGTCATTAAAAAGCGGGGTGTTAATCGCATTCGGAATATGGCCTTTTGCGAATTCTGAAGGGGAACGGACGTCTATGACGGTACTGCTTTTTGATTTAAGTATAAATTCTTCTATCTGAAGTATGTTCAAAGTCACCATCTTTACTGTTTATAATATTAAAAAACTATTCCGGATCATAGGAAAATATCCAATGAAGGTCAATCTTTATTAATAAAATGTGTAACTTAACGTCAGTTATGCAAAAGTGATATTTAAATGAAATAGTGTTGACAAACAATTAATTCTATGAATAAATATCGATATCTTAAAAGGAACATATTAAGTTGTCGATGAACCTGATACCGGCAGATGAATAAAATGTAATATGTGTCCTGAATAGTAAGCTTTATATTGTGCTTTTCTGTGATGTAACTATTTATACATAAATTCTGACATTATTAATTGTTTCTACTCAAATTTGAAAAAGCGGAGGTCATATGGCGACATATCAGCATCCCGGGGTTTATATTGAAGAACTCCCGAGCAGTTCAAAGCCTATTGAAGGCGTTGCAACATCTATTACGGCGTTTGTTGGCAGTGCTGCAAGAGGACCGGTTGGAGAGGCAAATCTGATAAGCAAAATTGATGATTATACAAATGAATATGGCGATATCTTATCTGAAGATGATGCGATGGGGCTTGCAATTCAGGCATTCTATCTGAACGGCGGCAAGTCTGCATATGTATGTCGTCTTGCAGGTGATGGTTCTGCTTCCGCTGATTCAGATTCAAACGGAGAAGGCGACGGATCAATCGTTACGCCAAATCCTGTTCTGAATATTGCGGCGAAAAGTGTTGGTGGCTGGGGAAACAAACTCTATTACAGGATCGTTAAATCCAATCCATCGAGTCTTACCTTTGATCTGGAAATAGGTTGTCAGGCGGATGGTAAATTTAAGGAATATGAGTCTTTTACAGGGCTTTCGATGCGTGATGACGAGAATTATGCCATAACGCAGGTTAACACAAATTCGTCCATTGTAACATTAACGGCCGGTGATGCAGCCGAAATTGACGGTGCATCAAGCCTGTATCAGAAAGCTGTCGTTACTGGGGGTGAAATTACAGATACTGTATCAACTTATTTCAGCTCACGTGTTACTGCAGGTATGACGCTTACACTCAATATCAATGGTTCAGGTGCTGAACAGATTTCTATTTCTCCTGATTTGACCTCCGGTGTTCATAATACCAACGGTAAAGCCGTTGCATCTGCCATTGTGGCTGCTGTAAATGCACTTTCAACAGATGATGCCCATCAGGACTTTACTTGTGACTATACGTCCCATAAATTCGTCCTGGAATCAACAATAGATGGTTCACTGGCGAGTCTGCAAATTTATGATGGTGATCTTGCTGAGATCCTGAGACTCGATTCAACACAGGCCGCTGTTTTGACAGGCGCTTCTGTTTCAGGCACCGTATTTAACACAGCCATCGCATCTGATGTTGACCTGACGGTTAATGTCGATAGCTTAGGTGATCAGGTGCTCACCCTTGTACAAGCTGATATCGGGCTTGAGGGAATTGATAATACTGTTGATGGTGAAGCTCTGGCTCTATATATACAAAATGCAGTCAGGGCAATTGATAACAGTCTGCCTTCCTATAAGGGCTTTACCTGTAGTTTTGCTTCGGATGTATTTACAATGACATCCGGTAGTGCTGATGTAAGAACCACTTCTATTGTGGTCTCAGCAGGTAGCCTGCAGCCGACTATAGGGATGGATGCCGGTACAACGCTGGTTGCCGGACGACAGATTGAGCAAGGTTCAGCGCAGGTTATCCCTGTTGAAATTCTTGGACTTAATAATGAAGGCGTTAATCTGAGTGGTGGCGGCGAAAATTCACCTACAGCAGCAGATTATTCAGACTTTTATTCTACTGTTCTGCGTAAAGTTAAAGATGCAAGTATCCTGGTTTTACCGGGAGAATACTGGGCCAGCGATGGTTCCGGGAATGCCATTGTCAGCCAGACCTTATCCCATTGCGAATCGATGAAGAATCGTATGCTTCTCGTAGATCCGCCGCCTGCAGTGGAATTTGAACAAGCGACAGCAGTGGACCAGATGGCGTTACCGACGTCTACTTACTCGACCCTTTACTATCCGTGGGTTGATGTAGCCAATCCACTTTATAACGAAGAAACAAATCCAAATGTTGATTCAACTGTCAGCGTCGCTCCTTCTGCATTTGCAGCCGGAATGTGGGCAAAAATTGATTCAAGACGTGGTGTCTGGAAAGCACCTGCCGGTGTTGAAACGCAACTTCTTGGCGCTGCCGGACTTGAGTTTACTGTGGAAGAAGCAGAACAGGATCAACTTAACCCCCTTGGTGTTAACTGTATAAGAAAACTGCCTGGTTATGGCCGTGTTTTTTGGGGTACACGGACACTATCAACAAAAGCTAATCCTGAGTGGCGATATGTACCGGTAAGGCGAACAGCCATATACATTGAGCAGAGTATTTATAATGGTATCCAGTGGGCTGTTTTTGAACCCAATAACGGACCATTGTGGAGTTCACTGAAAGCCAATATCGGTTCCTTTATGAATGGTATGTTCAGATCAGGAGCATTTCAGGGAAAGACAGCTGATGAGGCCTATTTTGTACGATGCGGACTTGGCGATACGATGACTCAGGCTGATATCGACAGAGGTCATGTTATTGTTCAGGTCGGCTTTGCACCTGTTAAACCGGCTGAATTTGTTATCGTCAGAATTCAGCAGAAGATCGGGCAGCAATAAACAATCAATTTCTATAAAAAGAACAAAATTAGGAGAATTATATGGGAGCCCCTTTATTTACAGTCAATGCACATAGATATGACCCATACAGAACGTTTATGTTTCAGGTTATTATTGATGGAAAACCTGTTGCCGGTCTAAAAAAAATGGGGATGCTAAAGAAATCCACAGAAGCTATAAAATGGCGTAATGCAGGTGACCCCTCTCATGAAAGGGTTATGCCCGGTGGAACAAGTTTTGAACCGGTAATTCTTGAACAGGGGCTTACCCATGATCCTGTATTTGAAGAGTGGGCAAGTCTCGTGAACAATATCAAAGGCTCTGCAGCAATGTCACTCCTGAACTACAGAAAAGATATTATCATTAATGTTCTCAACCTTCAGGGTGAAGTTGCCATTTCGTATATGCTTTACAGAGCATGGGTTTCTGACTACCAGGCTTTGCCGGATCTTGATGCGGGTACAATGAATGCCGTGGGCATCCAATCCATTACACTCCAGCACGAAGGCTGGGAACGGGATGTTAGCGTTGGTGAACCGGCAGAAAGCTGATGGTATTATAAAAAGTCCAATAATTGTGCCGTGAAACAAATGCCCTTGGGGTACGTTTCGTGTATCCTGCATCAATGTGGCGTACCACAGTACGCCTTATTTCCCGGGATGCGCGGCACCTTAATTTTGAACTTTTTTTTCCATTAAAAATTGATTTTTTTGCGAAACAGTTGATGTTAATTCAGGGTATTTGTTGAAAGGTTAAAACATATGTTGCCTGGTGGTATTTTACACAATGGACAACTTGAACGCAGGTTTTCGTTTAAACCGATAACCGGATATACGGAAATGGTGTTTTCTGAAACTGAAACCTGCAATATGGCCTTGCCGGACCGTGTTACCGAAGTGCTGATAGCATGTATCGATAAAATTGGTAACAGGTCTTCTGACAGGCCGATGATGGAAACCCTTTGTACCGGGGACCGACAGTATTTAATGCGACGCATCGCGTCGTATATGGGGTACGATAGTCTCTGGCTGACATCACATTGCCATCACTGCTCTGAACCTTTTGATATTAATATTCAATTGTCGCAATTGCCGGTTAAGCCTGCTGGCGAAAACTATCCCTTTGTATCAGTAAATACAGGTGATTTTAAAATAAAATTACGCGTACCTACTGGTGCGGACCAGAAAAAAATTATTTCAGTCTCTGACAGCAAAAATGCTGAGCAAATGCTTCTTGAGTCAATTCTTGTTGAGGTGGAAGATACTTCAAATGAGACTTTCCTAAAGACATTAACGCCCGGGCTCAAATCCGATATTGAGTCAGAGATTGAAAATATTTCACCTGAAGTAACAGTTATCGTCAATACGGCCTGTCCTGATTGCAGCACCGATAATCAAGTCAGTGTCGATCCGTATATATGTCTGAAACTGGCCGGCAGGGACATATACGCAGAGATTCATAAGCTGGCAACCCGGTATCACTGGAGTGAAGATCAGATTTTGTCATTACCACGGGCACGACGACAGATATATCTTGATTTGATTGATCAACAAGGCTGATTACCGGTAATAGTTTGATCAGGGGGGAAATGGCTTTTTTTAAAAATATCATCGCGGATGCAAAAGGGGAAGCCCTTCATGGTAATTTTGCCGCTATGAAAGAGCGTTCTGTCCCGGGTATGGATGCTGAGCCGATCGGGCAATTTTCTGAATCCGGCGTGCAGAGACCGGGTTTACCGGAGACTGATTTGGGTAAAGACGGTGCTGTGGATTTAGAAATGACAGTATCACACGTATCAACGGATACAGGATCTGTTGCCAGACATATAACGAACCCATCAGGAGCTTCTGATACTGATCAGAGGGTGCATGGTAACGATCAGGGAACAATTGAAACTCAGGGAAAAGGGGCCATGAGTATAGAAGAACATGGATTGGTGGATGATTCAGCCATGTCGTTGAATGATTTGACGTCAATCGTTTTGAACTCTGTTGATAGCCGCTTGTCTGTACCAGTAACCTCAGATAACAATGACAACCATTTACCGGTGGCCGTCAGTGACGGCGAATATCCTGGACCTGAGGAACCGCATGGGGAAAAATCTGTGAATTATTCGGTTGATCATGATAGTCCGGTGACAATAGACGAATCACGACGTCAGGTGCTTATACCAGACGATATCACGGGGAGGCCTTTTCGAAACAGATCACAGGATTTTAATTCGAAAAAAAATTCAGTCATTGCCCCTTTATCCGGGGACATTACTGATACGGGTGATATGGGAACCGATTTTCGGCCTTTAAATAAGATGCCAGGTGATCTGCAGGACACAACTTCATTTCCGGAGCAGATTATTTCTGAAGCAGCGGGCAATACTATTGTAAATCAAAAAAGTGAGACTCCGACTTTGAAGGCTGTTTTAGAACCAGTGGAAATAAGGTCTGAGTTAAACAGGCTCTCAAATAGTTCCGAGGCTCAATCCCGGTCGGTGAAAGATAGCTTCAGGACTGACGAAAGAAAAAAAACAATGCACAGAAATGAATCAGAAACAAAGATAACAAAAACAGCCCCAAGGGTGCATATCGGGCAGGTTGATGTTGTCGTTCAGGCAGAGACCCGAAATGTTAATTTCAACAATCAGAGGATGAGCAGGGCTGATCAATCAGTCAGCGGCGCCCGTCGTTATTTGAGGGGGGTATAAGCATGTCTCTACCGGTATCGTCACTTTCAGCAATATGTACGGCTGTTGCAGATTTTGTGAGGTCAGGGCTGGACACAGTTACAAATGACATTGATGTTTCAGTTGGTATTCCGGCTGAAGCGACTTCCACAAAACACCTTATAAATCTCTTTTTTTATAAATTTGAACCCTCAGGGTTTGTTTTAAATACAAGGCCTGATGAACCCTGGCGAATACGGATACATTGCCTGATTACGGCTATGGGTATTGCCGAAAATGCTGTCAGTGCAGGCGAAAATGAACTTCGGCTGATTGGTGAAATATTAAGGGTTTTTCATGAAAATCCTGTCCTCGCCAGTGCTGATATTGGTGGTGAGCAAGTACGCCTTCAGGTTGTTTATAATCCGGTAAGTGAAGACCAGATCAATCAGATATGGTCAACACAGGGGGATGCAGTTTATCATCCGTCCCTTGCCTACGAAATGTCATTGACACCGGTTATGCCTGAAAATGTATGGGGTGGTGACCCGCTTGTCGGATCAATTGGAAATGAGGTTCTGCCAGATTCTGACTCAAGGTATGAAAGCTATGTCGGAACATTATCAGCGCCGCCTGTTATGCCTGTTTCAATTGATACAACAGCACCGGACTGGGCACCTGAAATCTGCTTTATCCATGAGGCTGCATGTCACAAAAGTCTTTCATTTGATATGGAATCTGCATCGTTTTCAGGTTTTAAACCTGAAATATGGCTTGCTGGTGACACAACAGCTTCAGTCTCTTTGATATGGGAAAAATGGGACAGTAACGGCTGGAGAACTGTAGGCTCAACTCAGACTGCGTTGTCGGAAACGACAGATCTTAACCCGGAAGATATACCGGCTTCAGGCAGCAGCTTTCCGATCGAACTGACACTACCTGAGATACCTGCTGCCTCTGTGAACTCAGCCCAATATCTTCTTTATGCTGTGAGAACATATGAAAAATATGACGGGGGACAGGCAATTGAAATAAAAAGCAATCCCCTTTTGATAAGCCTGTACAGGAGTATAAGCTAAATGACAGCGGTTGTTCAACATATCGTTCAGCATGGCCTCAAACCCGAATGGGACAGACTGGAACTTTTATGTCAGTGCCTGATCCGATCGAGGGAAAATAAAGAGGTTGGAAGTGAACTTCTGGGCCGTTTGAGGCAGATGCAGCTCCATGTGTCAGAACTCAGGGCCACCGGCGCTACCTGGGCAAATATTGAAACAGAAGGGCTTTCAGTTGTAGAAATGGATATCCTTTCGGCGGTGATTGCCGTTGAGGCGGAACCTAAATTTGCCCTCTACTATCAGCGATTCTACCCGGGACATGTTCAACACTACATGACTCCGGCACTTCTACAGGAACTTCTTGCTTTTAGCGGTGATGAAGTTCGCCTGCTTCATCTTGCGCTGACCAATGATTCTCTGTTGGTTTCACGGGGGCTTATTACCGTTGAAAATGAAGGGGCCTTACGAATTCTCAAACCGGGAGCCGGTATTGTTAACAGGCTCCTTGAATTGCCGGAGGAAGATATCCCCCCACCTGGTTCCTTACGAATAAGAGATAAGGCGTTCTGGGATGATTTGATTCTTGCGGATGAAAAACGCCGCCTGCTTCAGGAATACCTGATTTGGATCAGGCATCATGAAACGGTTGTCAATGAGTGGCAGGGCAATGAAACAGGTGGTCCGATTGCTCTGTTTGCAGGACCCTCCGGAACCGGAAAAACCTTTGCTGCGATGGTGCTTGCCAATGAACTCGGCTGGCCACTCTACAGAGTCGATCTTGGCATGCTTGTCAGTAAGTATATTGGCGAAACAGAGAAGAATCTTAACAGTCTGTTCAGCGCAGCGCATGGAAAAAAAATGGTGCTTCAGTTTGATGAAGCAGACAGCCTTATGAGCAAGCGGGGTGATGTTCGTGAAGCAAGAGACAGATATGCAAATATGGAGGTCAGCCACCTTCTTGCCCGAATAGAAGAACACCGGGGACCATGTATTCTGACAACGAATCTGAGAGGCCATCTGGATACCGCATTCTACAGACGGTTTCAGGTTGTGGTCGAGTTTTCGAGGCCGGATGAAAGAGAACGAAAACATTTATGGCAAAAGCTCTTTCCGGCCAAAGCGCCTCTGAGTAAAGAACTTGATCTCTCATTACTCGGCAGAAGTGTGAATCTGTCTGGTGGTAATATAAAAAATGCAGCGCTTCATTCAGCGTATCTTGCAGCTGAAGAGGGAAGCGCAATTCAATATAAACATGTTGCAACTGCAGTATGGCGTGAATTAACCAAGGATGGCCGGCCGGTGTCAGATTCTCAGCTGGGACAGCTTATTTCATATTTGCCTGATGGTGTGAGGTGATTTTAATGAGTGATCCTTCGATAACAATTGGTAGGATAAACGTTTCGTTGCCATCCGGGTTTGAAAACAGGGCTGATATTATCAGTCGCAAAGTTGCAGAGAATATTGCAACTTATCCTGTGACAAAGAACATCAGTATTGAAACGTTAAGACTTCCTGTTGTGCAGGTCAGTCGAAATGATTCTAATGAAAAGATTGCATCGAATATTGCACGGCAATTTTATTCATCGTTAAATGAACACGAATAATGACCGGAGATAAGTAAGTATGTTGAACGTTACAAACGGTTTATTAATAGAATACGGCTTTTCTTTGCCGCCTCTTGCGCTCTCTTTTGAGTTTAATCCTCAGACCATAACCCGCTCAAGGACTATTACGCTGCCAACCGGACGGGCACCGGGTGTATCAGGAGGGTATGATTTTACACTTCCATCCGATACTCCCAGAGTGGCTCAGGGTGTCAGTGCAGCTCCTGAAGAGTTCAGTATGCAGATTTTGCTGGATGCCACTGACAGGATGAATGACGGGGATACGATTGCAACAACCTTCGGTATCGAACCGGAACTCGATACTTTAAGATGTATGGTTGAACCAAAATCTCAGGGGCCTGCAGGACTTCAGACATTATCAAGTCTTGGGCTCGGTGGTGACAGAGCTTTTCAGAAAAATGAGTCAGCATCTGTTCTTCTTCTGGTATGGGGGACGCATATTCTTCCGGTCTTCCTTAAAAGTATTACTATTGAAGAGAAAGCACACCTCCCGAGTCTGGTCCCTTACAGGGCCAATGCAACACTCAGCTTTCGTGTTATTGAAGGGAATAATCCATTTTATCAGGTCGAAAAAATCAGGCAGGTGATCGGTGCCGGAATGAATATTGTTAGCAGTATTTCTGCATTAGTCGGAGGGTTTTAATGTTTTTAAAGGGATCCCGCTATAGCAATGCGGTTCAATTGACAAGAGAGTCTTCATCCGGGTCTGGTGATGACGGGTTTTCAGGAATCAGGGCCAGAATTATCCCGACGACTGAAGGCGCTGTTGAACATGTTGTGACAGATGGCGACCGGTTGGACCTTTTGGCACGTCATTACTACAATAATGACAGACTGTGGTGGCGAATCGCAGATGCAAACCCGGAGTTTGTTTTTGCCGGTTTTTTGCTTGGCACTGAAATGAAAGGGCGGATAATTCTGATTCCAAAGGCCAGAGATTAATATGGACATTAGTATCAACATCGACATTCCGGGAACCAAAAATACGATACCGGCAGAATGTATCATTAGAATAAACGATGAGTCCATAGAAGATCTTTACCCGTTTCTGGTTGAGGTAAATGTTGATATTGGACGCGGTGAAGCTGCCGAGGCCAGCCTGGTATTTGAAACCCGCCGTGATTCAGACGGTACATGGACGATTCAGGATGATGACAGATTAGAAACATGGGCTCCCTTTGTAATTTCAGCAGCATTTGCTGAACATGAAGAAGAGATTGTAAGGGGTTATATCAGGCAGATTAAAGTCGACTATCCACAGGATGGCGCATCCACAACTGTCACTATTACAGGACAGGACGATTCCCTCCCAATGGATCGTGAACATGTGCCGTGCACCTGGGGAGACCCTACGCCTGTTACAGATGGCTATATTGTGGATGAAATAATTTCAGGATACTCACATATTACCCTTGATCCCGGCAGTGGAGCAGGTATTTCTGATTTATGTATCCAGCAGTCTCAAAGAGACTCACAGTTTATGCGTGTTCGGGCCGACGTGAATGGCTATGAACTTATATTTTCTGAGGGTTATCTCTACTTTGGCCCGATGCGTCTCGATATGAAACCTCAGGATACGATCATGGTTTATGCCGGTCCGTCTACAAATTGCATTGGTTTTTCAATCGATGAAGACGGGCAGCTACCGGATAAAGTTATTTTTGAAATAGCCGGACGTAATGGTGCAACGAATATCAGGGAGGATATTGGCCCTGATGTGACGGTTTTGGGTAATGCACCGTCTAACAGTGAAAATATGGGATTACAGGACTTTAGCTGGCGACTTGAAGGGCAGGGCGGGCAATCTGAAAATGAAGTACGGGCTATGGCTCAGGCGAAAGCAAATAAAAACGCTTTTAAAATTAAAGCAACAGGACAACTTGATGGCAGTCTTTACGGACATGTACTAAGAGTTGCTGAACCGGTAGGCGTTGACGGTGTGGGCGAAAAATACGGCGGAATCTATTATGTAGATCGTGTTACCCATTCTTTCGATTCAGGTGGGTATACCCAGAGTTTTACACTGATTCGTAACGCCTATGGTGATAACCTTGAAGTCTCGTCAAGCCTGATAGGTGGGTTGTTGTAGAGATCAGGTCTTAGGTGTTGGTTATTAGCAAAGGTGCACCTCGGGTGCGGCATTTTTTGAACGGCGACGCAAAGTAAGCTTTAGTGCAAACCGATTTATTTTTTAAAACCTAATACCCAATAACTTTTTGGTTAAAAAACATCGTTAAGGAAATTAAATGGGAAACGGAAGTTCAACTGCAGCATCAAATCGTTACGGAAAATACCGTGGGTTTGTGGCTGATAATAAAGATCCTGAAAGACGGGGACGCTTAAAACTTATAGTGCCATCGGTTTTTGGCGAAACGCCGACAAATTGGGCAGAACCCTGTCTGCCCTTTGGTGGTTTGCCGGATCAGGGTTTTTTTATGATCCCTGAAATAGATGCACAGGTTTTTGTGGAATTCGAAGAAGGAGAGGTTGGGAATCCTTTATGGACAGGTTGCTTCTGGCAACAGACCGGAGATATTCCATCTGAGGCGGATAAAGAAGAACCGACCACACGGATTATCAAGACGCCGAAAGGGCACATTCTTCAGTTTGATGATGCTGATGATGAAGAGCAGGTTGTCATAAAACACTTTATGGAGAGTTCCGTTGTATTTGATAACAATGGCAGTATTTTTGTGAAAGATGCGAATGAGAATAAGATCAGTCTTGATTCAGATTCCGGGAAGATTGAAATCATGGATGAAAATCAAAACAGTCTGGTGATGGATTCAAACGGTATCAAAATTGAAGATAAGAATGGGAATATAATTGAACTGGCAGCTGCCGGTATTACAATAAACGGTCAGAATATTACACTCGATGGCACCCAGATTGAATTAGGCGGCCCGGCGAGCGAGCCGATGATTAAAGGGCAGAGTTTTCTGGGGCTTTTTGCAACGCACATGCACACCAGTACTGCTCCCGGTGCTCCTACGTCACCACCGGTTCCGCAGGGTGAAATGTCGACACTGACAACAAAAACAAAAGCAGGGTAATATGGCAAGATTAATAAGCCCGGACTATATGAGTTTTCCCTTTGAAATTGGTTCAGACGGCTGTGCTGTCAGTCAAAGAAATCAGCACATTCGGGAACAGATAGAACAGGTTCTGTTTACCCACCCCGGGGAAAGAATCTTCAGGCCTGAGTTTGGAGCTGGTGTACGAAGTCTTATTTTTGAACCGAATAACAGTATTTTGTGGGAAGTGACTAAAAAAAGGCTTCTGGCGGCATTAAGTGAAGCGCTTAAGGGTGAGGTTGATCCCGGCACTCTGGCCGTCGATGTGGATGGTGATGAGGAGAAACTTATGGTGATTATTTCTTATACACTTGCAACGATTAATCAGAATGAGCGTCAGGAGTTCTTAATCAGGGGATGATGGCGTCGTAAAAAGTCCCATCTACTTCGCTTTATTGATTGGTCAGACTTTTGAAGTACCACGTGTACTACTTCGAGCCTGACCAACCAATAAATTTTGTATATGGGCCCTTTTCCTTAGCCATTTATAGATTTTTAATAAACAAGGTGAAACCGGAGTATATATGGCAGAAACCCCACGGCCGGAATTAAAATTTGTCAAAGGGTGTACAGACTGCGCTGTAAGAGAAGTTAATCTTCCTGAGCCACTGCCGGAAGTTGGCGATGACTTTGACTGGGCTGTACGGGACTATGACAGTTTCAGGATCTTTATGCTTGAGGAATTGATGTCCCGTTTTCCGGAAAGGACACGGTGGACACCCGCAGACATGGAAGTGATGCTGGTTGAATTGTTTTCCGGTGCTCTTGATCAGCTTTCAGATATGATTGATCGGGTTTTTGGTGAAGCCTTTCTTGAAACAGCCAGAAGGCCGGAATCTGTAAGGCGACTTCTCTCAATGATTGGTTATGATGCGGTCGGTGAATCGTCTTTGGATTATAACCGCAATCTTCCTGAAGAAGTCAGGCTGGCTGAGGCGGAGCTTGACAGGATGTGGCTTAATCAGCCCCGACTGATGGAAGAGGCCAGACAAAAAGGTCCGGCAAGCATACAGACACAATATCGAATGGTTACAGAACAGGATTATGCAGAGAAACCGGAACTTCATCCCTTTGTGCAAAGAGCATGTTCCTGGGCAGAGTGGGGCGGCAGCTGGTCCGTGATTAATATCGGGCTTGTTCTGCAGGAGAACCAGTTGCTTGATGAATATCCGGGGCAGACAGGTCAATGGGATGCTTCAGTCCTTGCCGACTTAAAAAAACAGACAGATGAATTCCATTTAAAACTGGGCCTTAGCCCTGTTCATTGGGAAGAGAGACCATCGATCAGAGCGGTTTTGAAATCTTATATTGAAGATTACAGGATGGCCGGGCAGGACGTTATTATTCAGAACGCAGAGCCTGTGGGGATTTATTTTTCCCTCTCTGTAAGTGTCAGTTACGGCTATTATCAATCAGAAGTCAGGAACAGTATTCTTGAAGCCCTTGGAACAGGAAGCGGTGGTTTTTTTAAACCTGGCAGGCTCGCATTTGGTGAAGATCTCTATGTGAGTGATATTTTTCAAACAATCATGAATTTAAAAGGGATTTCGACAGTTTGTGTTAATAGATTTAAACGAATGGGGAATGCGTTTCAGGATCAATCCGGGAGTGGCAGAATTAAATTGTCCGGACTTGAAATTGCTGTCTGCAATAACGAGCCTTCTGATCATGAGAGTGGATACATTTTACTGAAATTAAACGGTGGAATTAAAGGATGAGCGCGATTAAGGACTTTACACGATGGAACAGAGCCGGGCTGGATCAGTTCCGATACGTTGACGGAAATGCTGCAACGTTTCTTGAATATATGCGTCAGTCTCTTATTGAACAATTTACGGATGAATCCGGGACGCCTACATGGACTGATCTGAACGAGAGAGTCGCTGGTCTGACTGAAAGCACAACATCGGATGCTACTGACATGCTTATTTCTCAATATGAGACTGAAACCGATGATTACGCATGGGAAATTGTCAGGGTTCTGTGCAGGTCTGCCCATATTCTGGGTGAATACCTGAATGCTTACTCTAACGAGACCTTTATAGAGACTGCTGATGAATGGGAGAACATCCGGAAACTGGTGAATATGCTTGATTATCAACCTTCCCCACCGGCATCTGCAACAACGACCCTATGCATTGAGGTGAAGGAGGGGGCTTCAGGAAAACTGGCTTCAGGATTTCAGGTTAAGAATGCTCCCAAAGACGGAAGCTCTGCTGCAGTTTTTGAAACACTTGATGCGATTGATCTGGATTGTGAACAGAATAACCTGAGGCCTTCAGAATGGGATGTTTCACAGGAATATTTTACCAACACTGCTTGTGAAAAGGGTGATCCTCTGATTATTTACTTAGAAGAAGGTGTGGAAAATCTTTCAGCCGGGAGTACAGGGCTCCTTTTTGATGCTGATACACCTTATCCCGTTTTGATTTCATATTCCGCTGATGGCTACGATGCTTTAAAATTACAAAAAGCAACAAGTGGTCCTATAAAAAAGGCTGACGTACGACTTGTTTCTGAACCCAAAAGTATTCTGACACCTATGTTAAACGGCGACAATGTTATCGGGATTGATTCAGATTCAATTAATATTTCGGAACAGGCATACATCACCTGGGAGGTCGACTCAAGCTGGTATACCGGTATCGTTGAGAAGATGTGTTCCGGCAGGATTTCAATAAAGACTTTGCAGGAAGCCCCTTTACCAGGTAAAGGGATAGCGCTTTTTCTTCTTAATGAATCCTACCTTCAGAATCTGATAATCGATACCAAGCCCGCAAAAAGGATTGTGCTTCCTAAGGAGAGTGATCTTAAGGGTATTGTTCTGGACGCTGCAGGAAAGGAAGTTAAGCCTGAAAAAGTCGATGATGAAGCCGGTATTGAAATTTATCAATACTATGCAGACGGAAACAACCCAAAGCTTTTTTACCTTCCCAAAGAGTCAACGCCCTTTGCAGTGACAGAGGGGGCATCCCCTGTGGGGACATTTGAATTCTCAGGGAAAAAAGGTGATATGGATTTTGGTGACTGGATTATTGCCTGCTCAGACACAGAAAAATATGCGCTTCAGATATCGCTGGTTGAAGAAAAGGCAGACCGCTACATCATTACAGTAGCAGAATCCATAACGGATACAATTCATACTGTTTACGGTGATTTTAGCTCAACCATTTATCCGGATGACTATAATAAAAATAACGAAAATATTATTGATATTGCAAGTGAGTCGGTCTCCGGCAGCACCGTTTTTCTGCGTTCTGTTCCAGACAGCCTTAAAAAGGGACAGCTGCTTAGTATAAGCGACTCTGAAAACAGTGTTGTTGTTAAGGTGGCCGCGATTAATAAAGAGTCCGTATCTATAGTAATCACCCCATCTATAGTCGATCTGGCAGAGAATAATCTGGCGATTACTTTTCTGAAACATAATACGCTCCTGTCAGGTAATTGTGTGAAAGCAGGACATGGCCAGATTCAGAATGTAATGATTGCGGGCAGCGGTGATGCATCGAAGTTGAATCAGCGTTTTATCCTTGAGCCTGACGATATAAGTTTTATCCCTGATACAACCATGAGCGCCGGTATGCGTGCAGCATTAGAAGTAGACATTTCAGGCCGGGTTTATCAGAATGTTCAGGACTTTTCAGGTTCAAAACCGTCAGACCCTCATTATCTTGTAAGAGTAACTGAAACCGGACAACTCAAAATAGTGTTCGGTGACGGTAAATCAGCCAGAAGGCTTCCAACCGGTCGCAATAATGTAAAAGTAACATTTCGATCGGGTTCAGGGGTACGGGGTAACCTTGATAAAAACACGTTAACAGAGATTGTAAACTCCAATGCGCTTGTGGAAAAGGTTTCAAACCCGATTGACTGCGCAGGCGGCAATGATTGTGAAACAGTTGAGTCTTTACGCGAGAACGCATCGTCAAGCATATTGACACTTGGAAAGGCTGTTTCTGTGAGTGATTTTGAAAAACTGGCAGTTGCTCACAGCAGTATCTGGAAAGCTTCAGCATTTGAGAAACCTGCCGGGTATAGCAGAAACAGAAATGTTAGTGTTATTATTGTCCCCTCTGAAGGTAAAATTCAAAGCAGTCTAAATGGGGAGATTGAGACATATTTAAAAGATGCCGCCCTGCCGGGCGTTACAGTCAGTGTGGATGATTTTCGTAGTCTGTTTCTGGGTCTTAAGGTAGTCGCCAGAATAAATCAGGACGAATATGACGCTGATCAGGTGGAAACAGATATTAAAAATGCGTTATTGAATGCACTTTCCCTTTCTTCCGGAAAACTTGGAGGTAACATATACAGAAGCCAAATATATCAGATTGTTGAATCTGTTACAGGGGTTCTTAATTCCACCTGCTTTATTGAGAAGGATCACCTTGTTGATCAACTTTCCGCAGATCCGGAAAAAAACAAATCAGTTAATATTATTAAAAGCAGTGACGGGATTATCAAAACGGTTATGCCCGCAAAAGATCAGGTTATTTATATCGATGAGAACACCCCTGAACTAAATATTACAGTTAATTCATATCTGGCAACGGAGTCGGTCGTATGAAAATGAATTCACCGGAATTTAAAAAACAATTGTATCAGCAACTTCCTGTTGTTTACCGAAACAGGGATAATGGTGATTTAGAAAAATACCTTGGAGCCTGTGGCGAATTTCTCGATAGAATTTTTGAAACGATTGCCGCAAGAATGGCCGATAATTTTCCGGACTCGCCGATTGATGATCCTTCTATTGATCAGGATGTACCTGTCTGTCAGGACTGGATTTTGCCTTATTTTGCAAACGTACTTGATGTAAGTCTCAGATCTCCGGTTGCCGATGGTAAACGGGATGAAATTGCCAATGCTGTTTCATGGCGGAAAAAGAAAGGTACGCTTTCTGTTATTGAAGAAATCGCAGAATCGGTCGGACAGATGGAGGTTGAGGTTCAGGAAGGCTGGAAACGGGTTGCAGTAACACCGGTTATCGGGCGCCCTCTTTTACCTGCTGATACATTTGGTTATGATGGTCAGCCTAATGAAGGGTGTGCGTCCATGTGTGCAATCCATCCGGACCTGCCTGCTGTTACTGTTGATTTTAGGTCGCCGTCAGGAGCCACAGGTGCAGATATTTTAAATCCGGGTGTGAAATATACAATGGTAAATGGAGAAATGAAAACATGGCGGCAGGCGTCGGTGCATGGTGTTCCCTGTTTGCCCGGAAGTTTTGATGATGTTTCCCGAAGAACGGTAGATCTCAGCATTTCTGAAACAAAAAAAGGGTATTACCATCCGGGGCGGCTTTTGCTGTTTACGCCGCCATCGACAGGCTTTTTTCCGGAGAATGCTATCGGTTTAAACTGGACAAGTATGGGGAGTGACTCATTTAATCTGTATATCGAAACCATGATTGATGAGGACAAGAGAATAATTACATATCAAAACCGTTCATTTGGACAGTCCGATTTCAGGCAGGTCAAAATTTACAGAGTTATTGAATTGGGTGAGACCTGTTCAGGATCGTCAGAAGACAGGTATACCTATAGGTTTATCGGCCTTCATTTGGACAATACTGTGATTGTTCACAGTGGACGGATTGAGTTTATAAAATGTGCGGTAAGAAAAATTGAAATTCACAGTATTGACAGGAATACGCCGGTTCTATCCGCCCGGTCGACACTTTTTAAGAAGATTGCAGCAGCAAGGGGACTTGTTTTTCTGGAGTATTGTACTGTGCTTGAAAAATGTTTGAGTGAGGTTATTCAGGCGAGTGATACGATTTTTTTGGATGATATTCATAAAGATCATGATAACCCGGCTCCGCCAGAGGTTGGGTGTGTCCGTTATTCCTATGTATCTGAACATCAGCCCGGTAAAGATGATGGTGTTTTTTCCGGGCCGGTTTTTGACGGACCTGTTGTTATGTTTACCACAATATTTGGTGAGCCCGGTTGTGCTGTTCTTCTGCCTGAAAGTTCCCGCAATATAACGCAGGGTGCAGAGGAAGGTGGTGAAATCGGAGCATATCATGACGATTATTTATCGGCAAGATATGAAGCGGTGACTGAAAAACTGAAAGACTATCTCCCGTTGAATCTGGAAACAGAAATTATTACGGATACTAACTTACTGGACATCCCTTCGGGAAGTTAAGCGAGTTTGAACTTTTTCTTGTAAACAGGGTATTAAAACTATGAAAACACAAATTTCACGAAACAGCCTGAACCTTGAA
>JQIA01000649.1_pt1 | contig 18111 bp, 12 predicted proteins | sample 811431 | NCBI WGS metagenome assembly JQIA01 (sample SAMN02998118, study PRJNA258478) | marine sediment metagenome | biome: marine; feature: seafloor; material: sediment; isolation source: oil-polluted sediment collected from 3 locations (0.5 km, 0.7 km and 0.9 km)... | place: USA: Gulf of Mexico ...
ATAATTTTAGTGATAAAAAATTGGTTGGTAGCAAACATATCTTTAAAATTGTAGTCTCAGACAATGTAGGAAATACGAATACGCTTTCTGCAACGTTCTTTAAGAAACAAATAAATTAACTTTTGTGAAAAAAATACTCTTCTTGTTGTTATTAGCACCTAGTTTTCTAGTAGCACAAAAAACCACTATTTTAAGAGGTACTGTTAAAAATAATCAGAATAAAACTATCGAAAAAGTTTCTATTAAGTATGGAAATACAGGAACAGTTTCTGATGAAGATGGGAATTATCAAATAAGAATTCCTTTTAAAGAAGAAATTATATTGATTTTTAGTCATGTTTCTTATAGAACATTTACTAAAAATTTTACGGCAAAAAGTAGAAATACAGTTCGCTACTCACCTACTTTAACCTTAAAAACAGAACAGTTAGATGAAATAATAGTTCGAGACAAAAGAAAAGAAGCTTCTGGAATAACAAGTATTGATGTCAAAAAAGCGAAAGTTATTCTTGGTCCGAATGCAGGTGTAGAAAATGTTTTAATGACTTTACCTGGTGTAAGTAATAATAACGAATTAAGTACACAATATAATGTTAGAGGTGGTAATTTTGATGAAAACTTGGTATATGTAAACGGAATTGAGATTTACAGACCATTTTTAATTAGATCTGGTCAGCAAGAAGGTTTAAGTTTTATCAACTCTAATATGGTGCAAAATATTAATTTTTCTGCAGGTGGGTTTCAAGCAAAATATGGTGATAAATTATCATCCGTTTTAGACATTACCTACAGAAATCCAAATGAAACTGCAACTACGGTAGACGCAAGTTTGTTAGGTGCCAGTGTAACTTTTGAAGGACAATTTTTAAATAAAAAATTAAGCACAATTACAGGAATTAGATACAGAGACAATAGTTTGTTTGTAAATAGTAAACAAGTTGAAACTAATTTTAAACCAAAGTTCACAGATGTACAAACGTATTTATCTTATGAGTTTTCAGAAAAATTCTCACTAAACTTTTTAGGTAATTTTTCTTTGAACAATTATAATTATGAACCTATTTCTAGAAGAACACGATTTGGAACCGTGGCAAATCCATTAGAATTAACGGTGTTTTATTCTGGTCAAGAAAAAGATAAATATTTAACGCTATTTGGTGCATTGTCTACTGAATATAAAGTAAACGAAGACTTTACTTTAACAACTACAGCTTCTAGATATAACACACAAGAAGAAGAACATTTTGATATAGCTGCTGCTTATAGTTTAGGTGAAGTTGATGCAAATATTGGTTCTCAAAGTTTTGGTGAAGTTGATTTTTCCCAGGGAATTGGCTCTCAATTAAACCATGCGCGTAATGATTTAGATGCTCTAATTACAAACTTTCAAGTTAAAGGAACTATTAAAAAAGGGAATGCACAATGGAGTTTTGGAGCTAAATATCAAAAAGAAGATATTAAAGATAGAATTAGAGAATGGGAAGTAATTGATTCTTTAGGTTTTTCTATTAGACCTCCTTATCACAACACAAATAATCAACCTTATGAACCTTTTGAGGGCGAAATTACTACTTATCAAAACATCAGAAAAGATAATAATGTTTCTATAAATAGAGGTTCAGGTTTTGTACAATTCAATCAACGTTCTTATTGGAATGAGCATGAGGTTTTTTATAATTTAGGTATTAGAGCTCATAGTTGGTCTGTTACTGGTAATGGCCTGAAATCTAAAAATCAGACAATTATTAGTCCTAGAGCGCAATTTGCAATCAAACCGAATTGGCAAAAAGATATGTTGTTCCGATTTTCTGGAGGATTGTACGCACAGCCACCTTCTTATAGAGAATTAAGAAATTTTGATGGTGATATAAATGTGAATGTAAAAGCGCAAAAATCGATTCACTATGTTGCAGGAATGGATTATAGTTTTGAGATGTGGGACAGACCTTTTAAACTAACTACAGAAATTTATTATAAAGATTTATCTGATGTCAATGCCTATTCAATTGACAATGTTAGAATACGTTATAGAGCAGACAATGTAACAACTGCTTTTGCAAACGGAATTGACTTGCGTTTAAATGGTGAATTTGTTCCTGGAAGTGAAAGCTGGGTGAGTTTAGGCTATTTAAAAACAGAAGAAAATATAGACAACCAAGGTTCTATTGCAAGACCTTCTGATCAGCGTGTAAAATTTGGAATTCTGTTTCAGGATTATGTACCAAATTTACCAGACTTAAAAGCATATTTGAATTTAGTTTATAATACCGGAGTTCCAGGAGGTTCGCCTGCTTATTCTGACGTGTATCAATTTCAAGAACGTTTAAGAGATTATAAACGTGCAGATTTAGGTGTTTCTTATATTTTTGTAGATGCAAACAAACAATACGCTAAAGGTTGGATGTCTAAATTTAAGGAATTAAGTTTAGGTTTAGAGCTGTTTAATATGTTTGATATTCAAAATTCAATTACCAATACTTGGGTTAGAGATGTATATTCTAAAACTCAATTCGGGATACCTAATTTCATGACAGGAAGAGTTTTAAATTTTAAAATTGGGATGAAATTTTAATTTCCTTTAAAACAATCCGTTTTTTTGGGATAGTCCTTTTTACTCATTAAATCTCTTCTATAAAATAAAGTTCTGCCAATTATTATATTTGATTTTGTAGCAGACATTCCTAGAAATATAACTTTCTCACCTTTTTTAGCAAAGTCATAGGTTAAATCTTGATGTGCTGCTTTTTGCTTTCCTTTATATTTATAGCACACTAACAATCCGTATACACCAGAAGTTTTTGTTGGCTTTTTAGCGTTCATATCAAATGTATTTGGCGTTACAATTAATCGCGCATTTCCATATTCGTTTTCCTCTAAAAGCGTTTTGACATTCGTGATTTCTTGTGCATTTAAAAATTGAGGTGTTAAGATTAACATCAGAAATAATACTTTAATTGCAGTTTTCATATTATGAATTTTTTAAGTTTATAAATTATGATTGATTGTTTAAAAACAAAGACTTCATAAATCTATTATTCAAACATAATAATTTAAAAGAAGCAAAACAATACTCATTAATAGGTATTTAACAAAAAAAAAGAGCTGATTTTCATCAACTCTTTTCATCAAATTATGATACTTTATCTCATTTACCCCAAAATCTGAGCAGTATGTGCTTTTGTTTTTACTTTTAAAATAATATCTTCTATCACTCCGTTTTCATCAATTACAAAAGTTGTTCTGTGAATTCCGTCATATTCTTTTCCCATAAATTTCTTCGGCCCCCAAACATTAAAAGCTTCAATAACCGCTTTGTCTTCATCTGCTAATAAAGGAAAAGGAAGTTCGTGTTTGTTAATCCAATTTTGCTGTCTTTTTGCAGAGTCTGCACTAACACCTAAAACATCGTATCCTTTTGCTAAAAAAGATTGATAATTGTCTCGTAAATCACACGCTTCATTTGTACAACCCGGTGTACTTGCCTTTGGATAAAAGAATAACACTAACTTTTTATCAGTATAGTCTGATAATTTTATAGTATTTCCAGCATTATCTTTTGCTTCAAATTGTGGAGCATTATCTCCTATTTTTAGTGATGTCATCTGTTTTTTAGCTTCAAAGTTACAAAGTATTTGAGTTACAAAGTCTTAAAAAGACTATAAAAACATCCTTAAAAATTACTTTGCAACTTTGTATCTTTGCCACTTATCAAAAGAAAAAATGAATAAACAAGAAAAAGTTCAATTTGTAATTGATACACTTGAAGAAAAATATCCAGAAATTCCTATTCCTTTAGATCACAAAGATCCTTATACTTTATTGATAGCTGTTTTATTGTCTGCACAATGCACAGATGTTAGAGTAAATAAAATTACACCTTTGTTGTTCGCAAAAGCGGATAATCCTTTTGATATGGTAAAAATGACGGTTGAAGAAATAAAGGAAATTATAAGACCTTGTGGATTATCACCCATGAAAAGCAAAGGTATTTATGGTTTGTCTAAAATTTTGATTGAAAAATACGATGGCGAAGTTCCGCAAAGTTTTGAAGGTTTAGAAGAATTACCTGCTGTTGGTCATAAAACAGCAAGTGTTGTTATGAGTCAGGCTTTTGGAGTTCCTGCTTTTCCTGTGGATACTCATATTCATCGATTAATGTGGCGTTGGAATTTAACAAACGGTAAAAATGTTACTCAGACAGAAAAAGATGCAAAACGACTGTTTCCAAGAGAATTATGGAACGATTTACATTTACAAATTATTTGGTACGGAAGAGAATATTCGCCTGCAAGAGGATGGGATTTAGATAAAGATATTATTACAAGTACAATTGGTAGAAAAACGGTATTAGAAGATTATTTTAAAAAAGTAAAATAGAAACACGTCATTACAAGAAAGAATGACTTAGTAATCTCTTTCTAAAATTGAGATTACCACAGTTTATGAAAAACAAACTTCGCAAGGACTAAATTATTGTCGCTGGTAAAAGTGTGCGTTAGGGATTGAAACGGCATCCTTTTTTGAGGAACGAAAAAAAGATATAGTGTAAAGCCCGACCTTTTTAGGAAACGCCCAAAATTAAAAAAAGCTTCAACATATCTGTTGAAGCTTTTCCTCTCTTAATTCAAATTCAATTCAATGAAATCTTCTGATTTAGTTTTTACAATAGTTAGCGATTTGGAAAAATTAATCAAAAATTGAACTGTTTCATGTGTAGGTTGCATCTGACATTCAGAAGACTTTTTAGAGTAAATTTGCATCATATAGTTAATTTAATATCTTGGTTATAAAAACATTAACGATGCATTTTTAAATATATTGTTAATTCACTAAAATAATTTTGTGTTTCTCTATTAATTTACGCATATTGATTAAAGCATAACGCATTCTACCCAATGCTGTGTTAATGCTAACCCCCGTATTTTCGCTTATTTCTTTAAAACTCATATCTTTATACATACGCATTACCAAAACTTCTTTTTGTTCTTCTGGCAACTCTTTTACAAGCTCTCTAACATCGTTATAAATCTGCTCTTGTATAATCTTTTTTTCAGCATTTAAGTTTCCATCACCCAAAACAGAAAAGATATCGAACTCATCTGTATTTTTAAATGTTGGCATTCTATTCGATTTTCTAAAGTGATCTATCACTAAATTATGAGCAATTCTCATAACCCAAGGTAAAAATTTACCTTCTTCATTATAGTTTCCTTTCTTTAAAGTTCTAATCACTTTAATAAAAGTATCCTGAAAAACGTCTTCAGTAATATCTCTATCTTGAATTTTGCTGTAAATAAAACTATATAAACGTTGCTTATGACGTTTTATTAAAACCTCTAAAGCTGCTTCTTTTCCTTGTATATAATCACTTACTAATGTACTGTCTGTAATTGAGTCTTTTCGCATCATAACTACTTTTCGAAGAACAAGTTGCCCTTCTGATTAAATATTAAAAAAATAATTTAAAAGTAGTTTTTTTACTATATGCGTCTAATTTTGTGGTTCTTATGAATGCCAAATATGATTAATATTTTTCAAAACAACAAATATTTTAACATATTTCATTTATATTTTTTCTAAAATGGCTCAAAAAAATGGTATTTTTATCCCCCATATAATTGATACATGAAGTTAGACATTTCTGAAGTAAACCCTAAAGAAAACATAATAATTAAAGGAGCTAGACTCCATAATTTAAAGAATATAGATGTTGTAATCCCTAGAAATAAGCTAGTTGTAATTACAGGTCTTTCTGGTTCAGGAAAATCTTCTTTAGCGTTTGATACTTTGTATGCCGAAGGTCAAAGACGCTATGTAGAAAGTTTATCTTCTTATGCGCGTCAGTTTTTAGGAAAGTTGCATAAACCAAAAGTAGATTATATAAAAGGTATTGCACCAGCAATTGCTATTGAGCAAAAAGTTAACTCTACAAACCCGCGTTCTACAGTAGGTACATCTACAGAAATTTACGATTATATAAAATTATTATATGCTAGAATTGGTAAAACCTTCTCTCCTATTTCTGGTAAAGAAGTAAAAAAAGATACCGTTTCTGATGTTGTTAAATTTACAAAAGAGTTTGATGAAAGAACTAAACTTTTACTTTTAGCGCCAATTATTATTGATCAAAATCGTGATTTAAAAACTCTTTTACAAGTTCTAGAACAGCAAGGTTATGCTCGTTTAAAATGGAATGATAAAGTATATAGAATTTCAGATTTCCCACAAGAAGAATTTAAAAATGAAGCTTTATTTTTAGTGGTTGATAGAATCATCACCAAAGATGATGAAGATTTTTACAACAGATTAGCTGACTCTATTCAGACTGCTTTTTTTGAAGGAAAAGGAATCTGTTTTATAGAAAATTTGGCAGATCATAAAATTGCTGAGTTTAGTAATAAATTCGATTTAGACGGAATGTCTTTCTTAGAACCAAATACACATTTATTCAGTTTTAACAATCCTTATGGAGCTTGCCCAACTTGTGAAGGTTATGGAAATGTAATAGGAATTGATGCAGATTTAGTAATTCCGAATACAGGTTTATCAATTATGGAAGATTGTATTTTCCCTTTTAAAACCCCTTCATATATACATTATAAAGAAGATTTAATTGAAGTTGCTTATCAATTTGATATTCCGATTCATAAACCTTGGTTTGAATTATCCGAAGAACAAAAAGAAATCGTTTGGGATGGGAATAAGTCATTTAACGGAATTCATCATTTCTTTACTATTTTAGAAGAAAAAAGTTATAAAATTCAGAATAGAGTCATGCTTTCTCGGTATCGAGGAAAAACAAAATGTACTTCTTGTAATGGAAAGCGATTAAGACATGAAACCAATTTTGTTAAAATAAATGAGAAAACAATTTCTGATTTAGTCACACTTCCTTTGGATGAATTATCTGTCTTTTTTAAAAATATTGAATTAGATAAATACGATGCAAAAATCGGAAAACGTTTGTTGACAGAAATCAATAATCGTTTACAGTTTTTAACAGATGTAGGTTTATCATATTTAACAATCAATAGAACATCAAACACACTTTCTGGAGGTGAAAGTCAGCGTATAAACCTTGCAACTTCATTAGGTAGTTCATTGGTTGGTTCTATGTATATTTTAGATGAACCGAGTATTGGTTTGCATCCGAAAGATACAGAACGATTAATTGGAGTTTTAAAAGATTTACGTGATTTAGGAAACACCGTTGTCGTTGTGGAACATGATGAAGATATCATGAAAGAAGCTGATTATATTATAGATATCGGTCCAGAAGCAGGAACTTTTGGAGGACATGTAGTTGCGGAAGGTGATTTTAATGCAATTTTAAAATCGGATTCTTTAACAGCAAAATATCTAAATGAAGAGTTAAAAATTGAAGTCCCTACCAAACGTAGAACTTCAAAAAACAGCATTCAAATTATTGGAGCAAGAGAACATAATTTACAAAATATTGATGTTACATTTCCTCTTAACGGACTAACGATAATTACAGGAGTTTCTGGTTCAGGAAAAAGTACATTGGTAAAAAGTATTTTATATCCAACCATGCAAAAAAAACTGATTGGTTATGGAGATAAAATCGGTCAGCATACAGAAATAAAGGGGAATTTTGAGAATATAAAACATGTAGAATTTATAGATCAAAACCCTATTGGGCGCTCTTCTCGTTCAAACCCAGTAACGTATATTAAAGCGTATGATGATATTAGAGCACTATTTTCTAATCAGAAATTATCAAGCATAAGAAACTACAAACCAAAACACTTCTCTTTTAACGTAGAAGGTGGACGTTGTGAAGTTTGTAAAGGTGAAGGTGAAGTTACTATTGAAATGCAATTTATGGCTGACGTTCATTTAGAATGTGATGTTTGTAACGGAAAACGTTTCAAAAAAGAAGTTTTAGAAGTAAAGTTTGATGGGAAATCGATTGATGATATTTTAAACTTAACCATTGATGATGCTGTTGAGTTTTTCTATGAAAACTTAGTCACTAAAATTGCAAATAAATTAAAACCTTTACAAGACGTTGGTTTGGGTTATGTAAAATTAGGACAATCTTCTTCTACCCTTTCAGGTGGTGAAGCTCAGCGAATTAAACTAGCATCCTTTTTAGTAAAAGGAAACACAAAAGACAAAGCTTTATTTATTTTTGATGAACCTACTACAGGTTTACATTTTCATGATATTCAAAAATTACTGGCTTCTTTTAATGCTTTAATTGATAAAGGACATTCTATAATTGTGATTGAACATAATATTGAGTTGATTAAATGTGCAGATTACATTATTGATTTAGGTTTAGAAGGTGGTAAAAATGGTGGAAACCTTATATTTCAAGGAACTCCAGAAGCATTAGCTAAAAATAAGGAATCTTATACAGCAAAATATTTGGCTGAGAAATTATAATTTTAGAAGCTATTTCCTGCTTTTACTACTCGCTTTTTTTTAGTTTTGTTCTCGATACAAATTTGAAAAAAAGCAAATTTACTCGAACTGACAACTAAAAAAAAACTCAAACACATAGCCTGTCTTGAGCGTAGTCGAAAGATTCAATCAGGGCTAAAATTGTTTGCCAACTAAGTAATAATTTTTAAATTTACATAAATTGAAAAAGCTATGTCAAAAATTTTAAATTTATTCATTATACTATTTAGTATTACTACATTACAATCTCAAAATTACAATTCCTATTCTGTTCAATTTGATAGAAGTTATGGAGGGAAATATGAAGTAGAAATTTCTCATCTAAAAAAGTTTGGTTTTCATGACGTTTTTAAATATAACGATAAAGATTTTGAAGAAAATAAAGACTCTATTCATATACTCTCTAAAATAAAATATGTTTCCATAAAAATATCAGAAGATTTAGACTTAAAAGCTATCATAAAAAAATTAGAAAAAATACCTAACCTAGAATATCTAAAGTTTAATACACCGGCTTCTTTATTTAAAAATGGAAAAGTAACAAACATTATTTTTCCAGAAAATATTTATAAGTTAAAAAATGTAAGAACTATTTCTTTAAAAGGAGATTTTTATTGGAATTATGATACATTTATTAATTCGATTTCTAAACTCCCCAAATTAGAAAACTTAGCTATATTAAATAATTATTTTCCTAATAAGATTTTTAAAAACCATAATTTTCATAAACTAAAACATCTAAAAGGCTTATCCTATTCTGGTTCTAATAAGATTCAATTCCCAAAATGCATCAAAGATTTTAAGAAGCTTACATCTTTAAGTTTAAGTTTTGATTCTGATGAAAATTCGGTAAAAGAAATTAATAAATTTTCATCATTACAAAATTTAAAATTTCTAAGTTTACGATGGATAACATTAAATAATGAAATCCTATCAAATTACAAAAGACTAAAAGAACTTTCTCTTTCTTCTGTAGAAATTAAAAATTCAGAAGAATTCTTTCTTAACATATCAAGAATCGACTCGTTAGAAACATTAACCCTACTAAATAACAAATTATTAATTCCTGAAAAAATTCCTTTTTTAAAATATCTAAAACACTTCTATAGTTCTAACAATCCTATCGGGTTCGTTTTGCCAAATAATTTTCACAATTTTACAACTCTTAAAAGTTTAGAAATACAAGGAAGTAATTTAGAAACAATTTCAAAAGATATAAATAGACTAAAAAACCTTGAAGTTTTAAAATTATATTTTAATAAAATAAAAACCTTACCTGAAAAAATTAACGGTTTATCTAACTTAAAAAAGCTCTATTTAAATCATAATCAAATTAAAGAATTACCTAAAAATATTGGTCAATTAGACTTGTCTTATTTAAGTTTAAATAATAATGATCTACAAGAAATACCAAAATCTATCACAAATTTAAAAAACCTTGATACTTTAAATTTAGAAGAAAATTATATTAAAGAGCTTCCAAAAAGAATAGGAAATCTAAAGAAACTAAAATATTTAAATTTAGAATTAAATAACCTTACTCTACTACCTAATTCTATAAGCAAATTAGATAATTTAGAATACTTAAACTTATCAAGAAATAAAATTACAAAATTACCAAGAAATTTTGGAGAGCTTTCTTCATTAAAAACATTAGATGCTGAATTTTGTTTATTAAAAAACTTACCTGAATCATTTGGTAATTTAAAAAATTTAGAAAAAATAGTGCTAACAAATAATAATTTACAAGCACTTTCTAATAATTTTGGAAAACTCAAAAATTTAAAAAAATTATATCTTTATAATAGAAAAAATTATGATTTTATTTTTGACAGAAACTTTAAAAAAGATAGTACAATAAATCTAAAAGTACTTAACAATAATATAACTGTATTGCCAACTTCTTTTTCTGATTTACCAAAATTAGAGTTTCTAGAGCTTTCTTTAAATAAAAATATTAACGGAAATCAATTATTTACTATTCTAAAAAAATCAAAATTTAAAAATTATACAATAAACTTAGAAAGCTGTAATATTAAAAAATTACCTATTTCTGATTGGAGTTCTATAAAAGTTGGTTCATTAGATCTTAGAGAGAATTTAATTACTAAAATTCCTAAAGACATAATACATGCAAAATATTTAAAAACTTTAAACTTAAATAGAAATAAAAGCATCAATACATATAGAGCAAACAAAACTCAACTTGCTTTACTTTATGTCGAAAAAGGGTTTATTAAAGAAGAAAACCTCGAAAAAACTGATGAATTAGCTATTGCTTACGCTAAAACTGCAAATAGAAAAATTAGTAATGAAGAATATAAAAAAGGGGTTGAATATGCTGAGAAAGCTTTAATAATTAATAACAAAATAGCTCATAAACATTTATATGAGGATAATTATATTGAAGCGCTATTTTATACTAAAGAGTATCTGAAATCTATTTTTTATGCTAAAATTCAAATAAAAAAAGATACATCAAACAATGTTCGATTGTTAAACTCAATCATCCCTAATTTCAATTACAAAGCTAAGAGTGAACTTGCTATAGGAGATACAATTAAAGCCATAAAAACATTAGAAATAGTTAGTGAAAAATTTAATGGAAATAAATGGACAGAAGCAGGAATGTTATCAAAAAAAATAAACAAAGATTCACTTTCTATAAAATATTTTAAAGAATCATATGAATTCTATAATTCATATATTAAAAATAATCCAAAAGCTTGGGGATACCATTTAAGTTTAATTGAAGCCTATATAATAGGTGGTCATATAAATTTAGCACGTACACAACTTAATAAAATAAAAGTACTAAATATAAATAATAAAAATTATGAGCCTTTAATTCCATATTTTGAATTAATTATTAAAATCATAGAGGGAAATAACTTTTCTCCAAATTTTTCTAAATTTAAAAGCAACTTCAAAAATTTAAAACTAAAAAGTTGGAGCTTTGACTTAATTGAAGATTGGGTTAAATTAAGTAATTTAAATAAAGAGCAAAAATTAAAAATAATAAAATTAAATAATATCTTTAAATAAAAATATTATAAGCTTAGAAAAATGTAAGAATTCTTAAACGGTAAAAATTTAGGTTTACTTTTAAAATCTATTAATATTTAAAAGCAGAATTTATGAACAACGTATTTAAAACTGTTGTATTTGTAATCGTTATTATTATAATTTTAAGAATGTTATAGAACAAAAAAATTAGAGAAATTCTTTCCTGTATTAGGCATGATTTAAAATGATTGTAACTTTATAAACAATTAAAAGCTATTTAAACTTTCGTCTAAATAGCTTTTCTTATTAAACTCAAAAAAAATTATTCTAATAAACTATATATAAATTCTGGATAACCACGTTCTCCATCAGCATTCGTTAATGCTAAAAATTGAAGTTTATATAAGTTACCATCTGTATCATTTACAACATAAAATACATTGTCTTTTAAAGATGGTAAACTTCCTGGTCCACCACCATTTCTCCAACTACTTCCAACACCACGTTGATCGTTTGTAAAGTTTGAATTAACAACATCTGTAAGAGAAAAATTTTCATAAGTAAAAGAAGCATCATCTGTATCAATCATATAAACTTTAGCATCTGCTTTTGTATTATTTGTTACATAATCTGAGTATCCATAAGAACCATATCCTGGAATTTCATTTGTAAAAACAGTAAAGTTTAAATCCCAATTCTTTTTTTCTGGAGCTACAACAACTTCACTTTCTGTATTAAAACTAAAGAAAGTAAAATCATGAGTTGTGTTTTTAGAAATAGTTACCTCTTTATGAGTTGTAGCATCTAAATCTGCGTATTGTAAAACATAATTATTTCCATCTTTTAAAATTCTTATTTTTTTCCATCCACGAGAATCATCAGAAATATCTACACTTCCTGTGGCAGGAGTTTCTGTACCTATTTCATCTCCTAAATTCAATAAATACACATTATTAATAACATCTGTATTAGAGATCTCTGTTATTGCTGTAGTTGTAATTAATCCATCTGGAGAATCTACATAAGCAGTATTGGCATCATCAAAAGTACCAACAGCAACTTTAGGTTGTAAATCTTGTACTTCAGCAGAAGTAGAAGTAATTGCATCAATATCTGTTTCTGATAATTGTCCTGCAGCCATAAAAACAGCTCCGTTTAATACAACTCTAAAGTCTGTTCCTGTATAAAAACCTAAATCCCAAGAATCTCTTTTTACAGCAGTTGTTGTGTTTGTGCTTAAATCTACATAAACTTGGTTAGGTTCATTAGGACCTCCAACTTCTGGAGATATTGCTGCTCCATCAATTATAATAATTATTGGTTCTGTAGGTGTGTCATCTGAACTACAACTTATAAAAGAAAATACAGCTGCACATAAAATAAAAGTTAAAAATTTGTTTGTCATGATTAATTAATTTAAAAATTAAGGTTATATAAAAATTTTAAGTAATAAGAGCTTCCATAGCCCAATAGTAATCCGTTATTATTTGTAGTATGAGTCCCTGAACTACCAGCGCTACTAACATTTACACTTGTAACATCAAAGAGGTTTCGGCCTCCTAAAGTCATTTGAATTTTGTTATTATAGAATGACTTTTTTATGGATGCATCTAACCAATCATAAGCACTTGTAGTCGATTTAGAAAATATTGAATTCCCTTCTACATCTGCTCCTGTAGAGATGTAGTTTTGTTGACTACCATTATGTTTAAACAAAATAGTAAATGCCGTTTTCCATTTTTCAACATTATAACTAGCACTTGTATTTAATTGAAAAGAGTATAAAAAGTCGTTTTCTGCATTTACTTCATTATTTGCAATTCTAGAAATACCTTGTAAAGTGGCTCCCAAATTAAAAGTCCAATTATCTTTTTTGATACTATTTTCTGAAGAAATTCCCCATAATTTATAAGCATCAATATTTATATATTTATATTGTAATGGTGATGCGTTTACGATTGCTAAATCTATTTTATCAGCAACATCTAAATAACTGACCTTTATAGTATTTAATAATGAAAAACCTTTTAGGTAACTATACTTTTTTAGGTTGATAAATGCTGTAAATCCATTTTCTGGATTCAAGTTTTCATTACCTCTTAAATCATGATTAGAGTCGACAAAATAATAATACAATTCTTCGAAATTTGGAGTTCTATAAGACGTTCCTATATTACCACGCAATTCAAATCCATTATTCATTAAATAACGAGCACTAAAAGAGGCTAATATTTTAGAATCAAATAAAGAATTGTACTCATATCGTATACCTGGTCTTACTAAAAAAGCCTCTGAAATCTTAAATTCTGAAGAACCGTAAATTGCATAATTGTTCTGAGATTGTGTTTCATCTTTTTGAGTAACGTTTCCAGAAGCCTGAGTATCAAAACCACTTATCAATCTTGTTTCATACCCCATTTGAAAATTAAAAAAATCGCTTTTTACAAGGTTATTAATACTTCCTTTAGAAAAGAAAACTTTACTAGATTGATAAATGTCGTCTGTTTCATTACTTCTTTCTGAACTTAAAATATAGTAGTTAAATTCATTTAAATATCGTTTTTGTTCTTGATAAGAAAGTGAAACATTATAATTTGCTTCTGAGTTTAGGTTACCTACTAAATTTATATTATTTACAAATCTGTTTGTTGTAAAAATTTTGTCTGTAGAAGAAGGATTACTTGTTTGTGCTTCTGTATCAATATTAGCTCTAACTGCAGCATCGTAATAATTTATTGACTCATTAAAGTATTCAAACTTATAAAATAATTGAAAATTTTCTTTTTTATATTGTACAAAATAATTGGTATTAAATTGTTCTTTTGGCAACCAATCATAACCTCTTAAACCATCATTTTTATAATAATTTTCACCTCCTTTACCATTATAAAAACCAGCAAACTGATTCCGATTTACGCCGACTCTTGCAAACCAGTTTTCGTTTATATTATTAGCTATACTTAAAGCTTGTATATGTCTACCTTCATCGAACCAAGCATATTCATTACTCACAGTTTCCTCTTGTAAAGAAGCTTTAATATTCCATTTATTTTCTATCGATTTTTTAGTTATAATATTTATAACTCCAGAAACAGCATTTGCGCCATACTCTACTCCCATTGCTCCTTCTACAATTTCTATTCGTTCTACATCATCTAAATTAATTTGAGTTAAATCGATGTTATTACCCAAACCATTATCACTTACCAATGGAATGTTATCTATAAGAATATTAAAATATTGAGAATCTAATCCGAAGAAAGAAATAGTAGACTTTCCTGTTTGAGAACTCGGTATAATTGTTAGATTTAAATTAAAATTCAACAAATCGGCTAAGTTATTTGCTGCCTGACTTTCTATTTGCTGCCTTTTAATAACAGTTACATTATGAACAGACTTTTTTATAGATTGAGGATTATATTGCCCAGTAACAACAACTTCATCTAAAACGGTAACTTCCGTAGAATCCTTTTTTTTCTCCTGACAAAAAACAGAGAAAGTAAATAACGTTAATACAATTGTAATTTCTTTATTTAGAAACATTCTTAATAATTTTCGACAAATATATACTCTTATTTTTATTCAATCTAAATAAAAATTATATTTTTGTCAAAAATTATAAATAAACATATTACAATGAAAAAATTATCATTATTAATTATTCTACCCTTTTTAGTACTATTTAGTTCTTGTGGAAAAGAGACTCCAAAAAAGGATATTAAAAAAATTGGAGTTCTATTAGTCAACCACGGTTCAGTTGCAAAATCTTGGAGAAAAATGCTGCTCAATGTTGAAGAACAGGTAAAAGAGGAGATTTTAGCAAACCCAAAAATTTGTAAAGTAACTACTGCTTTTATGGAATATACAGAGCCTTCAATTGCGACAAGAATGAGAGAGTTTGACAAAGAAGGTTACGATGAAGTTATTGTAATACCAATCTTTTTAACTGTAAGTTCTCACTACAGCCACGATATTCCTGTAATACTAGGTGTTAGTGCAGATCCTAAAGCAAAAGAATACATGATTGGTAAAGAAAAAATAGATGTTTACAAACCTAAAGCTAGAGTAAGCATTGCACCACCTTTAGATTATTCTACTATTTTAAAAAAGAATGTTGAAAGACGCGTAAAAGCATTAAGTGAAGATCCAGATAATGAAGGTGTTTTATTAGTTGCATATGGAGATGCACAATACAACCAACAATGGGAAGAAATGGTAGATAGTATTGGTAAATACCTTAAAATTAAAACAGGTCATAATAGTATTGCATATTCTTGGTGTGGACATCTAGTTGGCTATTCTCCTGAACCTACTGTCAAAGGGATTGAGAAGCTTATGGAATTAGAAGATAGAGTTATTGTAATACCTATTTTAGTTGGTAACGATCCTTACTTTCAGAAAGAAATTATTCAAAAAGCGGTAGATCTGGTAAAAGGAAATGTTGCCTATACACAAGATGCCATTTTACCTGATGACAACCTTAATAAATGGGTAATCGATATTACTAACAAAACTGCAGAAAACCTTTAAAATGTTCCCAATTAACAGGTTTATCAAACAAGAAAAAAATAAAATTATAGCAACAATAATTGTTGCTATAGTTTTTCTATTCTTCTGGATAAATGGTCCATTATTACAATCAATAGAGGCCCTAAGTTTAGAATCAATAGAAACAAAGTACTCTAAACCTGTAATGATAGGAAATAACGGAGTCAATAAAAAAACAAATATTACTAATAATACAATAATTTTTAATGAACAACATGCCTTTGGTTATGGTTTATTAATCGGTAAAAAAGAAGCGCATAAAAACTGGGGCTTTATTAAAGATAATAAAGACAATCTTCATTTTTCTGCCGACCAAAAAGAAGCTATTATTAAACATGTAAAAACATTATATAAAAGCGATGAGACAGTAAAGTCTCATTCATCATCAGATATGTTTTATGCAACAATTTCTGAAGAAAAAAACCCTATTATATACTTAGAAAGTACTGGGGTTGTGAAAAACATTAGAGGTTATGCAGGAGAAATACAAGTTGGTGTATTCATTGATAAACACGGAAACATCAAACAAGTAGATCATATTGCATCTAAAGAAACAAAAAGTTATTTATCGGATATAAAAAAATCTGGATTCTATAAACAGTTTCAGAAAGTATCATTAACAAAAGGCACACAAGAAGTAGATGCCATTTCTGGAGCAACAATAACCTCGAAAGCAATCGCTAAGACGTTATCTAAATTAATAGAAGTTGGTACGCCTTACCCAATATCAAACTACACAGAAATTAATGAAGTAAATGCGTTTAATTTATCTGCAAGTCTTAACAAAACATGGATTATACATAGTATCGTTATCTTTTTAATGTTTGCTTTTTCTTTTCAGAAATGGAAGAAAAAAACAAAAAAAACGATTACAATATTAAGTATTCTTTCAATTTTATATATCGGTTTTTTTCTAAATAATTCATTTACTTACGTTTCATTTATTCACCCTTTTGTAGGTACTTCTATCTCTTCTCTAGTAGGTCTATATTCCTTATTTGTTTTGTTAGGTGCTATTTGGGGGAAGAATTTATATTGTAAATATATTTGTCCGTTTGGTAATATTCAACGTCTTATTATTCAGGTGAATCCTATTAAATCTTCTCGTAAATTCTTTATATCCAATAAATGGATTAAAAGAATAAGAGCAGCACTTACAGTTATACTTTTAACGGGTGTTTTATTAGGAATGAGAAACTGGAGTAATTTTGAATTATTTCCTGATTTATTTGGATTAAGCACAATTGGAGTTTGGACTATTATTTCTGTAATTACAATATTGACGACAATGGTTTATCCAATGCTCTGGTGTAGATTACTCTGTCCAACAGGTTCTATTTTAGATGGAATATCAGATTTAGTTAAAACAAGAAAGAAGAAGAAAAAATCTTTTAAAAAAGTAAAATTTTGTAATCAATAAAAAAATATGAAAAACATAATAATAACAAGTTTTCTATTAATTTTCTTAGTAAACACAACTACAGCTCAAAATAAACAGGCTTATCAATTATATAAAAATAATGGTAAAACTACTAAGTACACTAAAATGATTAAAGATTTAGCGAAGAGCGATATGGTCTTTTTTGGCGAATACCACACCAACCCTATTTCACATTGGCTACAATTAGAAATGAGTATGAGCTTGTTCGAGATTAAAGGTAAGGACTTATTTTTTGGTGCAGAAATGTTTGAAAGTGGAAATCAATTAGTTCTAAATGAATATTTAGAAGGATTTTATTCTCAAAGTAAAATGATTCCAGAAGTAACACAAATGTGGGGGAATTATAAAACTGATTATAAACCTTTGGTTGAATTTGCTAAAAAAAATAACCTTCGTTTTATTGCTACTAACATTCCAAGAAGATATGCTTCTATGATTAACAAAAAAGGAATCAATGTATTAAAAGAATTAAGTCCAGAAGCGCTTGCTTTAATTGGTCCAGATTTAGAAAAATATTTTGACCCTACCGTAAAAGCGTATGCAGAAATGGCAAAAAGTATGGGAGGTCATGTACCAAAAAACATGCTGAACATACAAACTGCTCAGGCTGCTAAAGATGCAACTATGGCTCATTTTTCTATCAAAAATTTTAACAAAGGAAACTTATTATTACATTTTGAAGGTTC
>JQIA01000650.1_pt1 | contig 18109 bp, 25 predicted proteins | sample 811431 | NCBI WGS metagenome assembly JQIA01 (sample SAMN02998118, study PRJNA258478) | marine sediment metagenome | biome: marine; feature: seafloor; material: sediment; isolation source: oil-polluted sediment collected from 3 locations (0.5 km, 0.7 km and 0.9 km)... | place: USA: Gulf of Mexico ...
TAAACCAAATGGCTCCTGTTTGCAGCATGTCTCCGGGATTAAATGAAACCCCGTTGATAGTTGCTGCATTTGCCTTGCCTCCCGATATCACTGCTGTTAACACCAACAAGCCGATCCCGATCATTGCGTTCTTCATAACTCTTACTCCGTACCTTGTGCGGCCTGAGAAGGCAAACCGCTTACCTAGTGTGATCATTTACATCTAGCAACCTTAACAGCCGCAGTCTACTTATCGCACACGTCCCGAAGTTTTTGGTGCTCTTTCTCCAAAACCTTCTGGTACTCTTTCTCCAAATCATGGCGCACACATTCAGGGAAGTCCGGTGCGCGAGCATCAAGCCCATTCATAATTACACTGAGCACTTCATTGTCCTCAGCACCGAACCATTCTTTGATATATGTTCCGTCCTTATAGCCATAGTCCTGGCGGAGTGCGTTAAGCACATTCTTACCCACATACATTGTGAACAGCATATCCATATCCATGCTGCAATGGTTCATCATGTTGATGAACTCTCGGAGCGGGAACCCAGGTCTAACCAACGCAGCCTCTGCAAGTGCTTCACAGTGGTAAAGCATCACCTCGCTAGATGGGGGTAATAGTTGCTTCAGCTCTTTCTCAAACACGGGCGTCAGGTCACTTGCGGGCAAGTTGCACTCAGCATAGTAGCTGAGACCAAAATGCCAAACATCAACAAGCTCCATTCTAACTTGTTCCATATTGGGAGAGGACGCCTTCCACCATTTGTAACCAATGTGATCCATCAGTTCCGCACACTCAATCCAGGCTGCACGGTTCCACGGTCGGTGCTTGTCTTTCCAGTCAGCGTCAATTTTGCTATTAATGTCATTCTGTAGTATGAGCATTGTCGTTAGCTGTGTTTCATAGGTATTGTTCATAGTGTTCTCTCGGTGATTAAAGTGAATGCGCTCATGTTGCTATCTCCATCAATTTATTGCTGCGTGCCTCTGAGGCCGCCTCTGCATTTGCATAATACCCAACAGTGATTGTAACAAAAGCCAAATGGTAAAATGCTCTGTAGGCAGCTCTATAGTCATACCACACAACGCCAGTGAGAGTCTTGCTACTATCTGCCGCAGCTTTGCGTTCTGCTCTCTCAGTTCGCGCTTCTTCCGCAGTGCAAAGATTGCTCCACCGCAGGTTTGTTTTGTTCCCATCTCTGTAGGTTGTTCGTCCATCAGGATATTCACCAGTCATAATCACAAAAGCCAGAGTTTTTGCGTGGTGGCTGATCCCATGCAGCTTAGCTACGCGGTTCTCAGACGTTTTATCTACAGCCCCCATAGGGTTTCCCGCATAGATGTTGTTAAATGCGTTTCTTTCACGCCCCCTCGGCTCGGTCTTTTCTGTTCTTGACAGCCAGATGAACTCTCCGGTGTCCGGGTTGTAATCGACCAACTCTAGGATCTGTTCGCGTGTTAATTTTTCCTTCATGCCATTGCTCTGCTTTTTCTGCGCAGCCTTCAATGTGATGTCTGCCACATGACTCACAAATCAATACCTCTCATCAAATTCAAATGACTCTTCTCGTGCCGAACAGTCTATTTCCAGATTTTTGTAGTCAGGCCAAGCCGCTGCACAAACCATGTCTGCATAATGCTCTGCTTCCAGCTCGGCATCGTTAAACTCGCAGCCGGTAAGCACAAGCAGCGCTATGATAATCGCGATCCTTGTTTTGAATATCATGCTGTCCCCTGCTATCAGCTCAGTGGTTTCTGTTTTGTTTCTCATCATCTCGCCTTGTTTGATTGCTGTTTTGTTGGTGTTATAATAGCACAACACTAGTGTATGTCAACCATCTTCAGCACGTGTTTGGGGAAGAAGCACACCAGTCTCAGACAGCAATCGCTGGCCAGGATTCAGCGCCAACCTCATCCCTCTTATTGTCTTGGAGCCTACCCTATACATCTTTGTTTGTATGCCATTGCCGGTGAGATAGTTTTTTATCGAATTGACGCTAGTCTTGTGCATTGGGTCAACACCGACCTCAACAACCAATGATCTTAGGGTGAGAGTTACAAAGCGTGTCCTTGCCCCCATTTTATCGGTATAAAACTCCCCCTTGACACCTTTCCTGCGCTTATCACTCCAAGAAACGTCAAACTTGTCTACCAAGCCTTCCAGCACTGGATCAACCCTTTGGTGAATCCCTAAGACATAGCTCAGGTCTTGCTCAAGCTCTTTGTTGGGCCACCATTGCTCGCCTAGACAATAATGGTGATAGACTTCAGCCCAGAATTGTTGCGTCTGGTGTATGTTAGACATCTGAATGCACTTATATCGCCCTGCAACCTTCTTGCCTTCTACTTCGACAACTCCATACACTGAGTTCGATTCTGTGAATCCATTTATAAAACCGACATCATCACCATCACCTTCATGCAACCCTTCCCCTATGCCTTTCATTACCTCGATTTCGACACCATCTTCTGTGACCCAATCAACATGAAGTTCATACAATGGCAGTATAGAATTTAGCTTTAATGGTATGTATCGCCTGTTGCCAGTGGTATCAACTAAGAAAGCCTCTTCGTTGACTGACCCACAAAAGGAAGTTCGTCTTTTGAATTTGCTATCCGATCTTGCATAAGGCATTCTCATCTGGTCATCTTCCTTCGACATAAAGGCTTTTAGTGCGCTAATGTCTGACTTCCTGAAGGTAGAGTCTAATTCGCCAAGTTCGGCAATCCAATGGGAGATGGCAATTTTTATGTTGTCCTTATCTTTCAGATCAAGCTCATGGCCTGTCAGTATGTATTGGTTCAGCTCGAAAGGAAGCAGGCTTTTCAAGAACTTCGTCTTTTGTATGCCTTGATTGCCGACAAACACAAGAAGATACTCATACTTTGCAATAGCAAGGCCTGTAGCGCCGTTCAGAGGGGAGTCATTTGCTGCATCCAATGCGGCCATGCACTGGATGAACCACATCATTGTAGCCCGTTTTTTATAACTATTAGAGAATGCTATGTTTACCTCCTCATCATCTGAGGAGCCATAAGGGTTGACAGCCATCCCATCCTGCACCAATTCGATCCTAGGCTTGCCATCCCAGACAACGCCCTTTATCCAATCCAAAACAGGGTTGACCGCATTGTCGTTGACAAGCTCAGCAATATAATCTATGGAACCCTTGCCGAGACCGTTAAGAGCGGCCAAGGATTTCATTCTTGATATGCTGGCGTTCATGTTGTTATCGCCATCAGGGATTTCATTATTAGGGAAGGTTATTTCTGATGACTTGAAGATTGTGTCATACCTAAAACCGATCCCATAGACCTTACACATGAACTGAAAGTTTTCTACGGTATCTATCTTGTACTCCATACCGTTTTTCTCAATGGTATGAGGAAATTTGTGGTGGACAGGGATGCTGAGATTGCTCTGTTCCATACCATGGATGACATTACCATCTTCATCCAGTGCGCTTGAGTGAAGGTCTACGGTTATGCCAGAAGAGTTAAAGTCTCCGCCTGTAATAGCATTGTATTTCTCCATGAATGCTTTTTTGGCCGAGCCTTTTTTGACACCAACAACATCAACAATATGAGCTATCAGCTGATCAATTTCAGTAGAGATATAACGCATTTGATGTGCGCCATTGGCGGCCAGCTTAAACAATATGTTGTGGTCTTCAGTATCCGCAACCTCAAGCGCCAACTGCAATGGAGACTTACGATCACTTATTTCTAGATCATAATGGATGCCGCCATGTGCATGGCCATGTATTCTTCTGTTGTCTAGATCGATCCATGCCTTTGTTGATCCGCCAGTAACCCCGCCGTATTCAGGCTCTAATGGGTCATAACAATAGGCTCCATCATACAGCTCTGGTTTTTTGAAAAGTTCGGATACTGTTACCTCTACACCAGTGGATAATTTTATATGGGTGTCGCCGAAGAGAACGCGATTTTTTATGCACTCCCTCATTTTTAGTGGCGACATGCCAACAGTGGAGGCCATAGCGATAACATACTTCGACATCACTGATTCAGAGAGCTTTGCTTTTTTCTTTTTCTCCTTGTCGACAAGGTCTACAAAACGAACCTCCTCTTCAGAGGTCAGATCTTGGATCAGACTGGTGTCAAGAGGTTGATTACCTGGCAGGATAAGATCGTATTCTATTGTTTGATAGACAGGCGGGGTGCATTCCGCTTTTAGGAAGATCTCTCGCTCTGGGCTATTGACCACTTTATCGATGATAGTACGGTCGTGCATTCGACCAGTCTTATCGATAAATACATACCCATGACCCTTCAGCCAAAGCCTTTTGTATAAGACGTCAACAGCTCTTCTTATATCGAGTGTATTTTTTACTGCCAGGAATATGTGCTGGCCAGAAACCCCACGGTGCAGTTTTTGGCCTTCTCCATCATCGACCCATATGTTAGAGCTTGATGAGGTCTTCCAAAACATTGGCGCGTTCTTAAGCTCTGGCATTGCCTCATGCAAAGCGCAGAGCAAAAGGTCTTTGGTTAATGGCTCGCCATCATTTAGCTTATACTCTTCATTGGGGTCATAATCCAGAAGGATGAACCCTTCCCCTCCAACATAAGAAAAGCAGTCTTTTGATCTCGATATTAGATGTTGTTTTTGTTCTTCATTGTCACGCTCTCTCCTTAAGATTTCTGATTTGGTGACTATCAACCCATCTTGGAATTGCGAAACCCCAGGAATAAAGATCACCTTGTCATGGCATTCATCACTCTTCACATAATCATGAAGGTTTTTTATGCTTAGGTTCTTTTGCGTGTCGAATGTTGCTAGTGTTAGGTTGCCGCCATCGTTTTTCTCTACCCCCCCGCCCTCTAAGGAAAATCTTTTCGAGATTGGGTTGTTTGATTTTGCAATTGTAAACTTCATGTTTCGCCCTACTGGTCGGTAACTTGGAGTGGTTTAGCCAGTAGGTTTGCTGCCCTTGCTCGACAGCATATCGGTTACAACAATATGGTTTTTGCAGATGGTGGCTCGAATGCCTTCTATCGAGGCTGCAATGTCGATCCTGTTTGCCTCTTCGCCACCCCATCCATTCTCTATATAGTAGGTGAGCGCATCTTTGATGACAGTGTTAACTTTTGTGTTTGTGTGCTCGGATCGTTCTTTGATCGCAGCACCCAAGGATGTCGGGATATAAATCATCTTTTGACAGTCATTCTTTTGCTCTGCGAAATTGTTTTGTGCTTCTTTTATTTCTGGCATGTTATTGCTCCTTTTGCCAACCATGAAGGCCATGGCAGGTCAATCACTATAACACAATCAACACTAGCAGGAAACTAGCATTTTATATTGGGAGGCTGTTGCCATTGCAGTAGTGCTGTGCTAGTGTATGCATCTCAAATCAAAGCAGGAGGAGTGCAGATGAGTGATAACCCAAGCACAATCATAATAGAAGGCGCATTAAAGATAGTTGGTGATAATCTTCTATCGACAGATGAATCTTCCTCTCGTGTTTGTCGGCAGGCAGCACATCGCTTGAACAAACAGAAGATTCAACTACAGGCATTGAGCGATGCGCTAGAAGAAACAAAAGCACGCGCAGAATGGTTACAGGCGGCATTATCTGAGGCAGAACATGCCCTTGATCAGATAGACCAAATGGGTGGGTTATAATGAGCGACTGGGTAAGACTGCGTCATCCATATCAAGCATATGAAATGAATGAAAGGACGATGACTGTGAGGGCCGCAAGCTATCAAAGAAATGCTAATGGTGGCTCAATGCCGACAAGACAGAGGGCGAAGCTGTTGACAAAAACACCAGCTGGAGTCTATAGACTTAAGCATTCTGTTAATGGAGTGAGGAGTAACTTCCATCCAGCCGATATTGCCGCATGCGGGCTTCATGGGAAGGCATGGCCAAGTTGAAAGGGTGGTGGCGGTTATGGGCCATGGCAATTGGGGTTAAGGTTGGTAAAAATGATCAGGAGGCAGATCGGGTTGCGTGGATTCGAACAATGATAGTTTTACTGGCGGTGGCCTGCGAGATAGTCATAATCGCATCAAACGTCAGGCACTGGTAGACACGTAATCATTTTGCTAGCAAATGCTTAATAGTAGTGTTATAGTAGCTTAACAAAACAAGGAGAGCAGAGATGAACACAAATCAAATGATAAACAGTCTTTATGATGGGTTGAATGTAGTGCAGGTGTCTTTTGACAGACATGATGTGGGTGCAAAAGAATACACTTACAAAACCTTTGAGAACTTTGAGATTGGCGACATGTGCGTGGTTGATTCGCCAACAAATGGTTTGTTTATTGTTAGGGTTGTTGGTAAAGACCGCTCTCTGTTAGAGGCTGATTTCAGAATCAAATGGGTTGTTGCAAAAATTGACAGTTCGGCGCATGACAAAAGAGTCGATGACGAAAACTACGCCATTGAACTGTTATCTAGGAAGATTGCAGAAAGAAATAGACTAAAAGCGATTGAGTTTGTCAAAGAGGTTGCTGGAGAGACTTCTGTTCTTGAAATCGCAGCAGAGCTTAATGCAAAGGCTGTGGCTGTGAATGGGGCACAGGAGGAGGAAAAATGAGTGATGTATTGATTGTAACTAATCCACCAATAGAAAACCTTTTGAGGCTTGCAAAAGAAGAGCAAAACATTCGCATGCAGGCAATGGATTACAAGGGGGTGATCGCTGTGCTAATGAAGAAAGGTTTTTCTTCAAGAAAGATTATCGAATGGCTTGAGGATAATGGTGCAGGTCGATACTCTCCATCGCAAATGTCAAAAGTTGTTGTCGAGGTAAAAGAAGAGATGGCTGCAAAGGAAGACAATGATGGTGAACAAGATGAGTGAGTTTACAGAGCTTAGAGACATTGTAAGGCAGCGTATACGTAGTTTAAGTGTTAATCCTACCTTTCGTGTAGACGTCACAAGACATGAACTATGGGATGCCTACCTTGGTTCGTTTAAGCCAGAAGACAATCCAATTTATAGGGAGCGTCGTGTGCATGACTGCCAATGCTGTAAGCAGTTCATTCGTGATATCGGTGCTATGATCTTCAGTGTAGATGGTGAATATATCTCAATTTGGGACTTTGATGTCGAGGGCATGTTTAAGCCCGTGGTAGAAGCCATGAGGGCTCTTGTTAATTCAAAACCAATCAAAGATGTATTCCTACATTACCAAGAACAGGTTGGCATGAAGGAGAACTATCAAGAATTTGAAGAAGCTGACGGAGGAGGTGTGAAGATATGGGAACATTTCTATGCGTCTCTGCCATCTTCACTGGTTAATACAGCCACATTGGGAACTGCGCTTGGCAACCATCAAGCAGATAAGGACGTGCTTCTATCAAGCCTACAGCTCATCTCTATGGATGCTATTGATACTGTATTGGATTTGATTGATTCAAAGATCCATCGCGGAGAAGAATACAGAAACCAAGTTGCTGACTTCAAAACCGTGAAAGGGGTATATGAAGTGCTTGTTGGCAAAAGTTCAGAAGATTTTTATGTCTGGTCTGCCTCTGTTCAATTGGGCCGTCGTGGACGCATTAAGAATACAGCCATCGGCACACTGCTAACTGATCTAAGCGAAGGTGTTGAGCTAACCGTTGCTGTTGCCAAATATGAAGATAAGGTCTCAGCAGGTAACTTCAAGCGCACCACTGCTCTGGTAACTCCTGCCATGATCAAGAAAACTCAAGCCAGAGTTGCCGAGCTGGGATATGCGAGTGCCACAGTACGCCGTTATGCAACCCAGGATGATATTACCATCAACAACATCATCTACGCTGACAGGTCTATTAAGCACCTCTCTGATGATCCTTTTGATGCTCTACTTGCTGACACTAAACCAACTAACTTAAATGAAGATCAGGCTATTGAAGTCTCAATGGAAGCATTCATTGATGGTGTCGTACCCCATGCCGAAAAGATTGAAGCCAGGGTAAGTAACGCTCATGCCAACAACTTTGTCAGCTTAATCGCACCTCAGTATGCAGATGCAAAAAATATGCTGAAGTGGGGTAACAATTTTACTTGGTCATACAAAGGTGAATTCACTGAATCCATTAAAGAACGGGTCAAAGCTGCTGGGGGCAAGGTAGATGGAATCCTACGCGCCTCTCTGTCTTGGTTCAATGGCGACGATCTCGATATTCACTGTAAACAGTCGGATGGTAATCCGATCAGCTATCAGGTCATGAAATGTGGAAGAACCGGTGCACATCTCGACGTAGATATGAATGCAAGTGGGGCGAATAATCGTACTGACCCGGTAGAGAATATTACCTGGAGCAAAACACCAACCGGCGATAAGCTGATACAGGTGCACAACTATTCCAGACGTGACAGTAATAACCCTGGGTTTGAAGTTGAGATTGAGTATCAAGGCAAGCTCCATAATTTTGTTTACGACAGACCAGTTAAACCTGGCGAGAAAATTGATGTAGCAATGCTTGGGTTTGTAAATGGTGAGATGGCCGTCACTCCTCTCATTCCATCAACTATTTCATCTAAGCAGGTATGGGGGGTATCGACAGAGAAGTTCCATGATGTCTCTGTTATCTGCAACTCGCCTAACCATTGGAATGATAACCAAACAGGTAACCGTCATTGGTTCTTCATGCTTAAAGACTGCACCAATCCAGATGAATCCAGAGGTATTTATACTGAATTCTTAAGTAGTGAGCTGCATGAGCATCGTAAAGTATTTGAGATGCTTGGGGCCAAGATGAGAGTGCCTAAATCCGATAAACAATTAAGTGGTTTAGGTTTCAGCTCTACATTGCCTAACACTCTCTTCTGCCGAGTGACAAAAGACGGTAGTCAACGACTATACAAAATTAACGTAACCTAAAAAGGGAAGGTGGAATATGTAAACTATTCTTATACTCCAATTAACTGTTGTAATTATAATCGGTACAGGATGGGTTAAAAACATCATTAAACTGTCCGAGTGCGATTTTGAAGCCCCTTATAAAGCAGAAATCATTTACGGGGGGTTGGAATCATACCTCCTATTGGGATGGTCACTGGTTGGCTAGACGTAGGCAAATAACCACTAACTTAAAGAGAGAAGCGCTATGAGCATGAACATCTATAAAGAAGGAACGCGTAAGGGTATCATTTTTAGTTCTGGCCGAGGCCTGCTGAACATTGGTGATATATGGCACCTAAGTCTTGATGAGCTGGATGACATCTACAAATCACTGAATAAGACTCTTAAAGAATCCGATGAAGACAGCTTGTTATCCAAACCTACTAAAGGTACTGCTGAGCTGCGACTTAAATTTGAGTTGATTAAAGACGTAATGCTTACTAAGTTGGAAGAAGCTGAAGATGCTAAGAATGCTATTAAGGACAAAGAGCGCACTCAGTACCTCCTGAGCCTTAAAGTCAACAATCAGCAAGAACGCGATAGCGAAATGACTGATAAGGAGATTGACAAAGAGCTTAGGAAGCTGAGTAAGTAGCCATGACAACAACAATCATCCCTGAGCAAATGATAGACGTCCTGATGTATGTGATGCTGGCATGGATGTTTATCAAGTTTAATTGGGTGGCGCTGCGAATGATGATTATAGCGGTTGTTGTGGTCATGTTTGTTGCAAACCCAGTCAAAAAGGAGGTCGATAGCAGGCACTATATTGAAGCAAGAAGCAAGAAGGAGGCTGGCAAAGAGGCACTGCCAGATAAGGTTGTTCGCTACAGACCTACATACCAAGAAAGACAGAACCAGAACAGAACCCAATTAGAAACTAAATCCGAGGAAATGAAAAATGGAAACACTAAGTAAATTGTTGTTGATGTCAGCAGTAATATTCACATCAGCATGTTCGTGGGAGGTAGTCCCACCCACATCCAAAGGTAAAATTCTTACTACGGCTGGGTATAATAGTGACATCTTGCCCCCAGGAAAGCTAACTCTTTGGGGGCGTGATGAGCTTATCCTGATCCAAACCAATACAGACATGTATAAAGAAAGCATTCAAATCCTCATGGCAGATAAGATTACAATGGGCTTCGATGTACGGTTTCGTGGTCGCCTGGAGGGGAATGATGCTATCTTAAACTCTATGTTTGACGACATTGTTCCTGGTGATGACTCCATGGTTAGCTTCAATGAAGTCTATCGCGTCTATGGAAAAATGGTTGTTCGACGAGTAGCCCGTGAGATCATCAGTAAATATACTGTAGATAATGTTCATGAAAACTATGAACGCCTCTCTAAAGAAATTTCCGCCGCTTTAGCCAAAGATCTACAGGGTACACCTATTGCACTGTCAGAGGTTGCTCTTGGCTCTCTTCGTTATCCAAAGATTGTCACCGATGCAATCAATGCAGCTAAAGAGCGTGAGCTTGCCATCAAGAAAGAAGAAGCCCAAGCAGAAATCGACTTAACTAAGAAGCGTAATGAAGGTCTTCTTGCTGAAGCCAATTATCAAATTGAAATCACTAAAGCGAAAGCTATACGCGATTCCAACAAGATCATCGGACAAGGCATCACACCTGAATTGTTGGCTTTGCGTCAACTCGAAGTTCAAGAAAAAATGGCTACAAATGGTGCTGCTGTGTTTATGCCCTATGAAGCTATGAAGACAACCGCTGGCCAGATGAGAGTCTATGCCAAGTAGGCAAAAGGGAGTGCGGTTCGATTCCGTTAAGGTTGCGACAGTTGGTACTAAAAAGCGGGTTCGATTCCCACACCTATACACTTAGAGGTCTTAACAAAGTTCTGGTGAACAAGGCATGACTGCTAGGAAAGACTAGCACCTTATCAAGAGGTTTTGAATGAAAGGACAAATCGATAAAAGCTATGAAAAATGCCCTCTCTGTGGAGGGGAAAATGAATTGAGCAAGGTTTATGTCAGTTGCAGGAAGGTGGTCGATACAGATACAGGCTGTAAAGACTGCGGGCATGAAGACAGCTGGCAAAGAGGGGTTTATGAATCGAGAGTTGAAGATGACAGATAAAAAAGATGAAGGCGAGCATTATCGGTTTGGTGTTCGAGTGACAGTGAGTGATGAGGATGCTGCGCGAGGCTACACAAACATCAACTTAGATCCTTTTAGGATAGCCAAGATATACAAGATGGAAGACTTCGCGATGAAAACCATCTTGAAGAAGACCCTTGTTGCAGGGGGCCGTGGTCATAAGGATACACGCCAAGATCTGAAGGATATCATATGTGCGGCAGAGCGCAAGCTTCAGATGATGGATGAAGATGAGGGTTTGTTTGTATGATGGATGATATAGCAAGTAGCGCTCTACTAGAAAGGGTTGGCGATTTTCTAGAGCAGTATGGCGATGAAGCAATCGCGCCATTGATAAAGGCGTTATGCAAAGAGGCTTGTGATAGAACAATTGTGATTGCCAATCTGATAGAAACCGTCGGTGTCCTGACTAGCGTTGTGAAAACACAAGAAGAAGCTTGCCATAAAGCAGTCATGAACTGTATAGACTTGGAGAAAAGGATTGTCAACCTGGAACAGAAGCATGTGGTGACGGTGCATTGATGGACATCAAGTCGATGCAGTCGGTGCCTTCTTGCCGCACAATGAAAAGATCTCTATTGATGAGCAATATAAACCAACAAGCGTTTTGTGCTTTATGCTATGGTTCAACCTTAAGGTGAAAAAAATGGAAGCTACACAGGATCAAGTAATTGCAATTGATTTTTTGGCCGATGCAATATTAAAGAAGAAAAAGAAGGTTGCATTCATTGCGCCTGGTGGGTGCGGTAAGACGTTCTCGCTGAAGAATTTAAAGAAGCATCCACTTCTTGAGGAAGAAGTGATAACCTTCACTGCCACCACCAATAAGGCAGCCTCGATAATGAGAAAGGAGGGGATAGACGAAGCCATCACCCTGCACTCTGCAATCTCTGCTCACATTCCAACAAAAGCGTTTTGCAAGCTAGCTATGGCTTATGATGTCAGAAAAAATGAAGGTGTTGAGATCGAGCTTGATCAGGATGGGATGGATCTATTGTCTAGCTTTGGTGTAGAAGCCAAGGACTTCTACAGCTACAAGAATGAGAAAGAGCTGATTGCAGAGAATGGGGTTGACTCATTCGATGACAGAGTGTTCTCTCACTACAGCACATCTGAATACAAAGGGGGTGTTGTTTGTGTTGATGAGGCCTCTATGCTGCCGAAGAAATCTCAGTATGATAGCGATGGCAAGATGAAGGCTATCGGGCTTGATGCCGTAGAGAAAGTCTATGACACTGTTATCTTGGTTGGTGATGACTCTCAACTTCCACCCATCAATGGGAAGTCTAGTTTTGAAGGGTTGGAGCGTGTCGAATTGACAAAGAACCTTCGAGCCGATGACAAGCTGTTAAGAGTTCTCGATTATGCAAGGAAGGGCGGGAGTCTAGCCAACTACACTCCAGAGGTAGGTGAGCCAGTCACCATTCTCATAGAGGCTGGGAGTCAATACTATGTCATGGATGAGCTGATAAAAGGGAGGGTTGCGCACATCGTCTATAGAAACAAGACGAGAAAGGATATCACAAGGATGATACGCAAATCGCTTGATGCAAATCCAAGAGAGGGCGAGCCTCTTGTTTATAAAGGGGCAACCATCGACAACGAGCATTCTCAGATTTGTAAAAACGAAGTTGGGTTCTACAATGGCTTTGTAGGGGAATGGGATAGCCATAAACAGTCAGTGAATGGTAGGCATTTTGATGAGTACAATGATGGGTTCTCCTACCTTCAATATGGTTATGCCATAACAGCCCATACCGCACAGGGGTCATCCTATGATCACGTAGTTGTGCATGTCGATGACATCCCGCACTTTATAGACAATGAGGCTCGCAGAAAGTGGATCTACACAGCGCTTAGCCGAGCAAGAAAAAGCATTGTTGTAATTTATTAAGGAGGTTTCATGGGTCAGGCACCAGAACAAGCAGAGAATGAAATGTTGGTTGCACAGTTAAAGGCTATCGATCATGGTGTTATGCCAGAGCGATACAAGGGTGCGATTTGTTCTCTCGCGGAAGAAGGGAAAGGCGAGCTAGTTTACTTATTTTTAACGATGAATGATCGAATAAACAAATTGGAGGCTCAGATTGGAAACAAAATCAACTAGCTTGTATGCTAAGGATGGAAAGGGTCAAGTTCGGGTTTGGAGCATTGTTGCTGATGGAAATGGGCTGTTTGTTGCCCATGGCCTTCTTGGTGGGGTGATGCAGCATAAGGTAGAACGGATCTATAAAGGTCTGGCTGCTAGAACTCTGGAAGAGCAGATATTAAGTCGTTATAGCTCTAGGATCGGAAAAAAGATCGACTCTGGGTATTCTCTTAGTCTTGAAGACGCAAGAATGAAAGAGCGAACCAATGCTCTAGGTTTTGCCAAGCCTATGCTTGCAGCCAAGTTCAAAGTCGTCAAGAACATCGATTATGATGACCTTTGTTATCAGCACAAGTTCGATGGGAATCGCGTGCTTGTGAAGAATGAAGGTGGAACGCTCATAGCCTATTCAAGACAAGGGAAAGTGATTGACACTATTGGTCATGTTCTCGATGGGATGGTGATTCCAGAAGGAATTACTCTCGATGGAGAGATCTATTGTCATGGAGAGAGCCTTCAGACCATAGTGTCTTGGGTCAAGCGATTACAAGATGGCACTCAGCGATTACGATACCATGTTTATGACACTATAAGCGATATGCCTTATGAGATCAGGCTCTGTTTCATACAGTCGCTGGAGCTTGGAGAAAACGCCAGCGTTGTTGAGACCAAAAAGTTTGATGGGTCTAAGTCTATACAGGAGTTGCTAGAGCTGAGTCTTGATCTGGGTTATGAAGGGTTAATTTTGAGGCAAGGCGGCTTTGGGTATGAACAGAAGCGAAGCAAGTCTTTGATCAAGGTCAAACATTTTGAAGACCATGAGTTTTTGATTGTTGGAATGCACTTATCGAAAGACGGCAGGCCAATGCTGGATTGCATCACGGATGATGGTGTTGCCTTCAAGACTGTTGCTCCAGGGTCAATGGTTAAGAAAAATGAGATCTATGCAGACAAGGATAATGAAGGGCGGTATGTTCATCTTGAGTTTGCGAACTATACAAAAGATGGGGTTCCATTCCACCCAAACGCATTAAATATTCTTAAAACAAAGGATGAGTTGAAATGAGCGCAACAAAGAAAATGCTTCTCGATCATGCAGAGGCATATGCACAGTTAAAGAAGTTCAAGAAGCTTGAGCTTGAGCTTCGAAACAAGATAATCTCGAAGTATAAGTTTGATTCTATGGAGGGAATCCAGAAGAAAGGGCTTGCTACAAAAGATTTTTCTGCCGAAATAGCTATAACACGGAAGCTGACTCGTAAGCTGGATGCAGATGCAGTTGAATCTCTCTGGTCGACTATGTCAGAAGAAGAAAGAGATGCTATAAACCACAAGCCATCACTGGATCTTAAGGCATATAAGGATCTTGTCGAGACAGGCACCATCGGCGTTCTTCACCAGGCCATCACTGAGACACCAGCGCAACCAACTCTAAAGGTTATCATCTATGGTTGATGATGATCTCAATACCCACTTAGGGTTGCCAAAAGGGCACAGGCTAAAAAAGGAAGAGGCCTATGATCTCTACTCCTATCTATTGAACCTCACAGGAAAGGACGCCGGAATCACACCTATCGTGCTGATGCTGTACGTCGATAAGAATGGCGATTTTACGAAGATGAAAACCAGAAGAGACTCTCTAGTCAACCAAATCTTCTCAAATATGGATAAAGGTGATCAGTTTACTGTATTGAATTACATCGATGTCGTAAACGGAGATCAAGATCAATAACTCTTAATTGTTGATACCGTCAACTGATTAATGTATAATGTCTTCCACACAACAGGAGAGAAAAAATGGCTATTAGGCTAACATCGACAAAGAAAAGCGCGTCCCACGTCAAAGCGTTAGGTTATGGTGATGCAGGGGTTGGAAAAACCGTTCTTTGTTCAACCGCACCATCCCCAATCATAATCTCGGCAGAAGCAGGTTTGATGTCTATATCTGATTACGACATCCCTGTGATTGAGATTAAAACAGTTGAAGATGCCAAAGATGCGTACAGATTCATCACAGAGGCGAAGGAGGCCAACAACTTTGAGACCGTATGCCTAGATTCGATCACTGAGATCGCACAAGTCCTTCTTGCGCAGTATAAGATGGAGGAGAAAGACCCTCGACAAGCCTATGGCAGAACCATCGATGACATGGGGTCGCTAATTCGGCAATTTCGAGACTTGCAGGGCAAACACGTTTACTTCACCGCCAAGATGACACGCCTTGAAGATGACTACACTGGCATCTCAACATTCAAGCCTATGATGCCTAGCAAGGGGCTTGTGAATGATCTTCCATTCTTCTTTGACGAGGTAATGGCATTGCGAATCGGAATAGCCGATGACAAGAGCACCTATCGATACATTCAAACACAGTCTGATATTCAATACATCGCTAAGGATCGAAGTGGTAAGTTGGATGCAATGGAGCGACCAGATTTAACCTATCTGTTCAATAAGATTCTGAGCAAAAAACCGATGCATGAGCATCAAGAAGGCATTCCAGCACATGATGGAAAGCAAGAAGCAGAATCTGAATAATTCATCCATCCCTTCGCAATGAATGTTACATGCTGGTGGTTCGTTGTGGCTGTAAGGGTTTTAAAAACCAGCATGATCATGCATGAGGACTTTTGGTCTTAGCAGACCCTCCTTTGCCTTAGTGCATGGCGCCTAATGCACGCTAAGCATAATCCTACCGCACAGTCCTCCAATTCTGTGCGGTAGGTGCAAATAAAATAGCAAGCCTAGAGCTATGTTAATCTAGGCAAACAAAAGAGGTACACAGAATGGCCGAGCTAATTTTCAATGGCGCAAATCAAGAAGCAATGGATGATTTTTCAGTAGTCCCAGCTGGGGTATACAATGCCCAGGTGACAAAATCCGATGTTGTTCCGACGAAGGCAAAGGATGGCACTCGAATGAACCTTCAATTCAAGATTATTGATGGCGAATTCAAAGGTCGAGTCGTCTTTGCTGGGTACAATATTGATAACCCCAGTCCAGACGCTGTCCAGATTTCACGCAAAGAGATTAAGTCTTTGTGTGATGCGATTGGTAAGCCTGATGGCATTACCGATACAAATCAGCTACATGGCATCCCTTTGCAGATCAAGTTGAAGATTACACCTGCGAGTGGTAGTTATGCTGAGAAGAACGAAATCTCCTATTACGAACCCTATGAAGGCCCAGCTGGTGTTGGTGGTTCAGCACCAGAAACAAACACTCCTGCTGGAACAGAAGGCGGCAAGCCTGGTTGGGCGCAGTAATTCTTAAATAGTGTGTTGCGCAGGCCCGCCTACGGGCCTGTGTTTTTAGGAGAAAGTTTATGGCGCATATTGGTAATTTTTTAGATGCGGATAAGACACGCATTGTGGATATGATTGATAAGGCTGGGACAACAAAAAGCTTGCCTAGGCCTTACCTTGGGATGTCCCAGCTTGGGGACGAGTGCTTGAGAAAGCTCTGGCTTTATTTCAGGTGGACAGCAGAAACTGAGATTGATGGCAGGGTCAATCGTATATTCGCCACGGGGCATAATGCAGAAGCCTTCATGATAAGAGATCTTGAGGCAATTGGTGTCAAGACGTGGGACACTTTAGATGCTCAGGCTGGTTTTTCTGCTATCAACAATCATTGTCGAGGGCATAGCGATGGTCTAGCAAAGAATGTGCCGGGGGCTGAAAAGGCATTGCACATTCTTGAGTTTAAGACCTCATCAGACAAGTATTTTAAATCGGTTGTTAAGAAAGGGGTTAAGCAGGACAAACCACTCCATTACGCTCAAATGATGCTATACGCTCATTTCTCAGGTGCAACTCGCTGCCTGTACATGGTTTATAACAAAAACACATCAGCCTATTACACAGAACGGGTTGACGCAAATGAAGAATTCGCAAAGGATCTAATCTTCAAAGCTGGGTTGATAATACACAGCGAGGATGTTAATGATTTCAAGAGGATAGGGTCAGGGACACCATCTTATTATGGGTGTAAGTTTTGCGATTTTAAAGAGGTCTGCTTCAGTGAGGTTAAGGCTCATAAGAACTGTAGGACTTGCGTGTACGCTGATGTATTGGACGACGGAAAATGGGGTTGTGGCAAACATGACCTCGATGATGTAAGCGCTGAGAATCAGGCTAAAGGATGTGGAAGCCACGAATACTTAGATTGTTTGAAGGAAGGGTAATGGAGGCAAGATGGTATCAAGACGAGGGATCTCAAAAGCTATTTGAGCGAGTCCAAGTCGAAGGGGTCAATCCAATAATTGCACTGCCCACTGGGGCAGGGAAGACGCATGTCATTGCTTTGCTGATTGAGAAGTACAGGGCGGATTACCCAGATCGCAAGATAGTTGTGCTTAGCCATGTCAAGGAAATCCTAACTCAAAATCATGCATCCCTAGCCAAATACCTTGGGGTAGGCATAGCATTGAACTCGGCAATGCTAAACAGGCGAGAGATAGGGCGTATCACTGTTGCTGGCATTCAGTCTGTATACAAGAACCCTGAAGCATTTGGGGATGTTGGGCTTGCTATTATCGATGAAGCGCATTTGGTCACGGATACAAACACAGGAATGTACAGGTCATTCCTAACCGCATTACATTGCCCTGTGGTCGGCTTGACGGCAACCCCATTCCGCCCCAGAGGGTATCTGCATACAGTTGACAATGCTCTGTTCACAGAAATAGCCTATGATCTAACATCATCAGAGAGTTACCAGAGATTGATAAAAGAGGGGCATCTCAGCAAGCTATACTGTAAAAGCACAAAGCTCAAGATGGATACCAGCGACATCCCCACTACGGCAGGCGACTTCAATAACAAAGCGTTAGATTTAAAGTTCAACACAAATCAAGTCACTGAGAATGCCTTGAAAGAAGTGTTGGATATTTGTGGCCCATACAAGAAAATTTTACTGTTTGCCATCAGCATCGAACATGCAACGGCAATCCAGGAATGGCTAAACGAACATGGAATAAACACTGGCATTGTCCACTCAAAGACTGGAGAGGATGAACAGAGAGATCGAGTTCTTGCAGACTTCAGGTCAGGTTT
>JQIA01000651.1_pt1 | contig 18097 bp, 17 predicted proteins | sample 811431 | NCBI WGS metagenome assembly JQIA01 (sample SAMN02998118, study PRJNA258478) | marine sediment metagenome | biome: marine; feature: seafloor; material: sediment; isolation source: oil-polluted sediment collected from 3 locations (0.5 km, 0.7 km and 0.9 km)... | place: USA: Gulf of Mexico ...
GGCCAACGTTAATTCCTTATCGTCTGACATTGCATTGGCCGTCATGGCTACAATGGGGGTTTGTGTATAATTCGGTAAAGTACGAATGATTTTAGTGGCCTCATAGCCATCCATTTCCGGCATTTGAATATCCATAACAATAATGTCGTAATCATCTGCTTTTACCATTTTAACGGCTTCCAGTCCGTTTACTGCACACGTTACAATTAAACCGGCTTGCTCCAGTAATGATTGGGCAACAAGACGGTTTACTTCAATATCCTCAACTAGTAACACTTTTTTATTGAGCAGCTTTTGAGAAATAAAAGAGTTTTCGTTAAGCTCTTCTACTTCATTATCTTCTATTTGATTAGATGCAACGGGCAGATATAGTTCAAATGAAAAACAACTGCCTTTACCGTACTCACTCCGTAACTGTATTTCACCTTTCATTAACTTAATCAAATGTTTGCATATCACCAAACCTAAACCAGTGCCTCCGAACTTTCTTGAGGTAGAGTCATCTGCCTGAGTAAACGTACAAAACAGTTTTTGTTGTTGTTTCTGGGTGATACCAATACCTGTATCTGTAATTTGTACTTGTATAAGGTTGCTACCCACTTCACGTTGAATAGCAATCATGACACCACCCTCTTCAGTGAATTTAATGGCATTATTAATTAAGTTTGATAAAATTTGTGAACACCTTACGGAGCCTCCTATTACCATATTGGGAAATGGGTCATCAATAGTTATGACGAGCTCCAGCTGTTTTTCAACCGCTTTAACATTAGCAATATTCACAACAGAGTCCAGCATCCGCTGAAAGTTAAAAGGCGAGCTTTCTATAGTAAATTTCCCTGCCTCAATTTTTGACAAGTCTAAAATATCATTTAAAATATGCAGTAAATTATTTGAAGAATATTTAAGCTTTTCAAGGTAATTTTGTTGTTCAGGATTTAAGTCTGTTCGTAGAATTAATTCAGTTAACCCTATCACGCCATTCATAGGAGTGCGTATTTCATGACTCATATTCGCTAAAAATAAACTTTTTGCTTTGCTGGCACTATTTGCATCAGCCGTGGCTAATACAAGCTTCTCGTTCGTGCTTTGTAACTCTAAAGTACGTGCATTAACTTTTTCTTCAAGTGTAAGATTGGCATCTTTAAGTAATTTTTTTGATTCTATTAATTGATTCTGAGCACCCTCTAACTTTCTGAACGCTTTCTCTGTATTCGTTTTTTCTAGTGATACTTTTTTTACCAGGTAAAATAATACAATAATGAGTAAGGTGAACCCTGTTATTTGAAACAACTCTTGAATAATTATTTTATTGAGTTGTGGGCGTTGTGATTCGTAAGAGAAATAAACCTCAATATTACCTATCGTCATACTCCCCTGCATAACAGGGGTTCGAATAGATTTTAGGGTTTTAAAGGCTAATAATTCAGATGAGTTTTCATTAAAGGGGACTAAATTACCCTGTAAATCTTTAAATTTACCCATGAATAAATGTCCAAAATTCCCATAGACATTTATACCTGAAATAAAGTTTGCACTTAGTTCGCTATCTAGAATGGCGGATGCTGTTTCTTCAGTGAAACGTCGTTCAGTAGATTTTTTATAAATATTATATACAAGAGGTATCACGTTATTGGCAACACGTAGAGCAGCCCCTCTTACACGCTCGTCAATATTTCTTTCAATTTGTCGTTCGGCAACATTTACCCTCCAAAAAAACAAACTCACCATTAAACAGGTGGAAGTGATGGAAATGAGTAAAAATAGTTTTTTAGATGAAAAGTCTAACTTCATACATTATTCATCATAAGGTCCGAACAATTTGTAATAGTCTACATATTCCTTTTTAAAACTTTGCTTCGATTCAATTAGCCTTTTTGTAAAAACGTCACCTTTCTTGTATTGATTTAATATTTTGTTAGAAACTATACGCCATTTTTCAATATCACTTTCTGACCAGTGCCTGATGGTAGTTCCATTGCGGTTAAAAGCCTTTAAAGCTTCGAAATCTTCTACTTTTGCGATAGCCGTTGTTGTAAGCGTGTAAGACTTAATTGCCGTTTCCAGAATGGCCTTTAAATCTACAGGTAGTGCCTCATAGGCTTTTTTATTAATCAAAAAGTCGGCAAGCACCGAAGGTTGCCATATGGCAGGTACAATTGCATGATCGATAATATCATTAAGCCCTAAATTCCACGCACCAGATACAGTTGTCCATTCTACGGCATCAAGTGCATTCGATTCTAAAGAAGACTTAATTTCATTGGGCACTAAAGGTATGGCATAGGCACCCGTGGTAGCGGCTAACACTTCACTAGGTAAACCTGGCCCGATCCTTACTTTCATTTTGTTTAAATCTTCGATTCCATGAATAGGCTTTTTTGATAATAAACCGAACTCCATACCAGGCCACCATGCAGGCCGCCAAATAATACCTTCGGGGTTTGCCAGCTCATTCGCTAATTTTGTGCCTTCTCCAGCAATAAAATTGCATTAATGAGGCATCTATATTCATAAAATCAAATGGACCTGCATTCATGACAGCCCATGCGGGATGCTGACCAGACCACCAATTGGGCCATCCACTCCCCATTTCAACTTTGCCCGTTTTTACAGCATTAAATATATCAGGCCCACCTGTTATTTCCCCTCCTGGGTGAGGAGTAATAATTAACCGTCCAGCACTCATGACTTTTATATTTGAAGTCATTTTTACTAACTCTTTATAATCGGTACTTGATGAAGTGGCCTGTGATTGTATATCCCAATGAATAGTTTCATTTTCTGTTTCGCAGCCTTGGATGACGACTAAGATTAGTGAACCAACCAATAAATGAAGTAGCTTACTTGTTCGAAATGAGGAGATATTCATTTTTATATGGCCACCTATATTTTCGTTATTAGTTTTGTTGACGTTAGCTCCTTTACTTATTTTAGATGATATCTTTAGTTGTGTTGATTAAATACGCCCTCCGGACGATTACACTACGCCCCTATCACTCTTAATATAGCTACATCGCTGAGCAGATAGGAACGAAGTAAGCCTTCAGGCCGTTTACTTCGTTTTTAACTTCACTTAGCTTTACTTAGGAGTATCCCTACATTATTAGCCCTATTTTATAGCGGTAACATGATTAGTTTAGTCATCATGTTACCGCTTTTTTTTGCTTAAAATTTATATCCTCTTCCCTTTACCCCAACCCAAAATAACTACTAATTGCCTTTAAGATATTATCTACGGCAACCGAAGCCAATATAAGCCCCATAACCCGACTTACAATACTAGCCCCAGAATTACCAAGCAGCTTCTGAATAGGGCCTGCCATAAGAAACAAAACCAATGTTATTAGAATAACTGACAACATGATCAAAGCAGTGATAATTTGCTCTTCTAATGAATAGCGATGATTATCAGTCAACATCACCACAGCCAGCATTGCCCCCGGAGATGCTAGAGATGGAACAGCTAACGGGAACACTGCTAGATGGCTTACGCTACCATGAATTTGTTTTTTCTCTTCGTCTGGTTTGCTGTCACCAAAGATCATAGTTAAGGCAAACAAAAATAGCACAATACCGCCTGCTATCTGGAAGGCATCAAGTGAAATACTCAGCTTTTCAAGCAATAACTGCCCACCGGCCAGAAAAAAGAGCAAGATAATTGCGGCAATCAGAGATGCTTTAATCGCTATTTGTCGCCGAACGGCAGCCTGCAAACCCGCAGTGACCGCTATAAAAACAGGAATAGAGCCAATAGGATCGATAACCACCCAGAGCGAGATAAATTCTTTAATTACTATGTCCCAATTCATGTTCTACCCTTTATTCCCATTCAATATCATCTAATACTTTACGTGCATCAGCAAGACTACAATCAGTCAATGAAACCAGCTCTGTAACGGTGATAGAAGTCTCCTGCCTAGCAATGTTTAATAATTCGGCATGACTTAATTGAGGCCTGACTTCGTTTAGCTTTTTCGCGAGCCAAAGCCAACTGTTTTCACCTGACTGATGAATGTGCCTAACAATTTGTAAGACCTGTTCGTTACTCGCACTCAGCTGCCAATTTCTTGAGCGCCCTTTTCGAGCCAGTTTTGCACCGGTAGACCTAATATGTACCTTAAGTGCATCTGAATTATTCGTTTTTCTTACAAAGGCATTAAGTACTACCTGAACTAACTCTGCCATGTATTTATTACCAATAAATTAACACTTTAATACTATATTTGGCTCACTTGAGGTTGGATTGTTATGGGTTTGAATGGATTAGTCTCTTCTCCCTCCAAGTGAAGCTCCCTTGAAATGGTCTCGTTTATAACGCGTTTAATTTCTTTTGGGTCAACGTCATTACTCGGTACACACTTTTTATTTTTTTCGTTCATTACTTTCCCCGCCGATATTACCTATCAATATTACACACACAAATGTTAACTGTATAAGTAAACAGCATCAAGTAATAACTCAAAATATAACTCGCCATAGTAAGTTGCCGTATTTTCTTGTACTTTATATTCTGCACTCATGTAGAGAACAATAATATGCCAATTGACAATAATTCAGACCAACCAGAGCATTCCGAAATAGACAAAGCAGAGAATGAAGCGATGCTGAGCCCGTTGGAAGCGCGAATTCTTGGCGCATTAATGGAAAAACAACTAACAACACCCGATGCTTACCCCTTAACTCTCAATAGTTTGGTGCTGGCATGCAATCAGAAAACCAGCCGTGAGCCAATAATGAGCCTTAACGAAGGTGAGGTTAAAGCTTGTTTATATGATCTACAAAATAGAGAGTTAGTCGAATTCGATTATGGTTCCCGTGCCGATAAGTTTAAGCAGAACCTAACGCGAACCCTGCATTTTAACGAAGCTGAGCATGCTGTTTTTTGCATTATGTTGCTACGAGGGCCTCAAACAGTCAGTGAACTGCTGAGCCGGACACAACGGATGAACGAATTTAAAAACGTGGCAGAAGTAAATGAACTAATAACTAATCTTTTGAGTAAAATTACGCCTCTCATTAAAAAGATGCCTCAACAGTCTGGCCAACGAGAAGAAAGAGTGATGCATCTTCTCTGTGGTGAACCTGAGTTCTCTGCTATCAAAACAGCTAAGCCTTCTCATACTACTCAGGAATCAACAACAGAGCTTGCTGCAAGAGTAGAGGAGCTAGAAAAACAAGTTGAATGGTTGCTGGAGCAGGTGAAACAGAGCGATCAGTAAAGATTGATCGATTCTACCAACTCAGTAAAGCTCTTGGTACTAAGGCACCAAAAGCTTTACTGAGTTGTTTTTACACCCTAAAAACAGCCTTTCAATAATTAATCACTAACAGGCGTCAGCTTATTCTTCTTTGGTTCAGATACCTCTGCTCCTGGCTCTGCCACTAACACTCTTTCTAGTTCAGGCAACAAGGTATCTTCTTTCTTCCATTTACTTTTGATATACGTACTAACATTGGCTCCCAGTACCAAAAGACAAGGTGTTAAAAACAACGTCAATAACGTTGCAAAAGCCAGGCCTCCCGCTATCGCGCTTGAGAGCTGAGTCCACCATTGAGTTGATGGCGCGCCAAACGTGACTTCGCGATTAATAAAATCAATATTCATTGCCAGCACCATCGGTATTAAACCCAAAATAGTCGTACCTGCTGTCAGTAACACTGGGCGCAACCTTAACTCACCCGTGATTAAAGCGGCGTTGTAAGGTGACAACCCTTCTTTAATATAGGCGTTATAGGTATCTATGAGTACGATATTATTGTTTACGACGATCCCTGCTAACGCAATAATGCCAAGCCCTACCATCACAATGCCAAACGGCTGAGCAGTCACCATTAGCCCTATCAACACACCCGCAGTAGAAAAGACAATCGCACTTAGCACCAATATGCTCTGATAAAAGCTATTAAATTGTGTTACCAGTATCAACAACATCATAAACATGGCTAACATAAACGCATTCGATAAAAACGCGGCTGTTTCTCTTTGGTCTTCGTCTTCTCCTTTCACCGTAATTTTAACATCTGGTTTTAATGCGCCATCTGCCATAGCCGCTTGAAGTAACTGGAGTCGCTCACTCACTAGCTGGCCTTCTTCAACATCAGCTTGTACGGTGATGACACGCTTACCATCAACACGTTTTATAGTACCTGTTTTTTGAGCGGGCGTTAGTGAAACAAAATTACTCAGTGGAATCATGCCTTTATCTGTTTGAATACTAAAATTATCAAACTTATCGAGGGTACGCTCCTTACTCGGAAATCGAATACTAATATCAATCTCTTCATCTGTATCATCGGGCCGGTAATCTGAAACACGATATCCATTGGTAATCATCTGTATCGCACTACCGATCAGGGCAATATCAGCACCGTATCGTGCAGAAGCTCCTCTATCAACCTGTAATCGCCACTCAATTCCTGGCAAGGGACGGTTATCTTCAATGTCTTTGAAGCCGCCTAATTCCGTCATTTTTGCCCGTATTGCAACAACAGCCTCTTGAACATGCTCAGGCATCATCGCACCGACTTGAAGTTGTATGGGTTTCCCACCAGATGGACCGTTCTCTTCTTTGCGAAACTCAAGCTCAATGCCTGCAAGATCGGCTGTTTTGATTTTCATTTCACTTAATATTTCAGATGCGGGTCTACGTTCCTTCCAATCAACAAATTGAAACTGAATCGAGCCTACAACGTCCTCTGAGACATTACTCTGAGATTGATTAAATGACCTTGCATAGACCGATTTTAGCTCCGGCATGCCGTAAATTCGTTGCTCTACCTGTTTAAGCAGCTCATCTTTCTCGTAAATAGATAAGTCACCACGTGCATGCACCAGTACCTGTGCAGTTTCAGGTTCAACCTCAGGAAAGAACTCAACGCCTTTACCTAACTGAGCATATGCCGCATAAGTAATGCCTATAACTGTCATCGCTAGTAATAATGTTTTACCAGGGTGTCTCAACAATTTACCCAGCAGGTTAACGTAACCCGCCATTAATATTGATTGTGTGGATTCCGCCGCGTCTTTGGGTGTTTTTCGACTTCCTCCTAACCAGCTACCCAGCACGGGTAGAAATATCAAAGCCACCACTAATGATGCAAGCAAACAAATAATCACGGTAATAGGGAGAAACTTCATAAATTCGCCGACCGTACCAGGCCACGAGATTAATGGCAGAAAAACAACCAGAGTGGTGGCAGTTGATGCAATAATCGGCCATGACATCCGTTTGGAGGCTTGAGAAAATGCCTTACCTGCTGATAAGCCCTGCTCTTGATTCCTGGACGCTAGCTCAGTCACCACAATAGCCCCGTCAACCAGCATACCAACCACTAAAATAAGACTGAATAGCACGACAATATTGAGGGTTAATCCCATAGAGTAAATAATGAGAATACCGGTTAAAAATGAAGCGGGTATCGCAACGCCGACCAATAAAGAAGAACGTAATCCAAGAGCTCCGACGATAACAATCATCACCATAATAATTGCGCTAGAGACGTTATTCTGTAGATCCATAAGCATATCTACAATTTGCCCTGACTTATCAATAATATAAGTGTGCTGTAATGAGTTAGGCCAATATTCACGTTTCTGATCGACGACTTCTTTTACCTGCCCTATCACTTCAATGATATTGGCTCCAAGTCGCTTTTTTACTTCCAGGGAAATCGCTGGTTCGCCGTTGACTCGGGCAAACCCTTGAGGGTCTTTAAATGCACGGCGTACAGAGGCAACATCTCTAAAGCTGACTACAGTATCACCCACTACCTTAATGGGTAATGACAAAATATCATCAAGGCTTTCAATAACACCCGACACTTTCATAACCTGTCGACCATTACCGCTATCGATTGCGCCTGCTGCGACTAATTGATTATTACGGTTAACAATATTAAGTACACTTTCAAAATCAATATTGTAGGTTTCAAGCACAAGTGGATCGACAATAATCTCTAATACTTCCTCCCTATCGCCCCCGATATCTACTTCAAGCACTCCGGGTAACGCTTCGATATCATCTTTCAGATCTCGCGCTATTCTTAGCAAGTTTCGTTCGGGGACAGGCCCTGACAAGCTCATACTAAGTACTGGAAATAAAGCAACATTAACCTCATTAACTTCAGGTTCTTCACTTCCTGAAGGCAGGTTAACTTTAGCGCGGTCTACTTTCTCTCTAACATCGACTATCGCGGCCTCACCATCAAAACCTGCATCAAATTCAAGCGTTACCGAGGCAAACCCTTCACCAGCGGTAGACCGCATCTCCTTCACGCCTTCAATAGATTTCAGTTCTTTCTCCATAGGGCGAACAAGTAAGCGTTCAGCATCGTCAGGAGAAATACCTTCGTGGATCATAGCTACATATATAATAGGGATAGCTATATCAGGTTCAGCTTCTTTGGGTATCGACTGATAGGCGAAAACACCACTCACCAACAGAAACAGTAACAGTAACATGGTTGATCGGCGTCTGTTTATAGCCCAGTCGATGATATTAGCTTTGCTTTCATTCATAGGGCCACCGCTGCTTTCACTGCCTCATCAACTGGCTCTACTTCGTCCCCTTGAGATACAAAACCTTGCCCAACGGTGATGATTCGAAATTGCTCTGGCAATCCTTTTAACCATACGCCATCTCTCTCGCTTCGAATAATATCTACCGGATGCGTAACAACACGGTTTTTGTCATCCACACCTTTTACCTGTAACACACCCTCACTGTTCAGGTCGAGTAACGAAGCCGTTAGCTTATGTGCTTTCTGATCACCAAGCTCAATAGACACTCGCGCACTTTGCCCGAAGCGCAAAATATTTTTTACATTTTCAGATTTAGCTTCAATTCGGAATGTTTTTGTATTGGGGTTAGCGGAGGTTGATATAAAACTGATTTTTCCTTCAAGATTTCGACCATCGAGCAAAATAGCATCTACAGATTGGCCCAACGCTATCTTGGCGATATATTGTTGAGGGACGTCAGCGCTAATGAGAACAAAACTATCATCGACCAAATAAACCAGAGGATCACCAGGGGATACGTAATCACCAATTTCCACATAATTATCATTTAGAACACTAGCGAATGGCGCTTTGACAAGTGTTTTATCTATTTCTACTTCAATCTCTTTTACTTCAGCCTCACCTGCCAGAACATTAGCTATATTTTGTTGGTGCTGATTTTTAGATAGAAGATTTTTCTCTTGTAGTTTTGCTCCGGCTTGCTTCTCCGATTTTCTAACCTCTAATTCTGCTTTTGCCTTTTTTAAACGCGCTAACCGGTCACTCACATCTAGCTCTACTATGTGATCACCTTTATTTAAACGACGACCCTTCTCGCTACCCAAACGAGTAACAACGCCCTGCACCTCTGCTTTAATTTCTATCTCACGAGCGGCTTCTATTTGACCTTGCAAATTAAGATTATCGACCACAATTTCAGCAAATATTGTTTTAACCTTAACCCGAAATTTTTCAGGTGTTTCTTGAGCCTCTGCAATATCAGGTGCTTCTTCTTTAGTCGATTTATGAGAACCAGAAAGCACCCACCCTACCGCTACAATCGTCAGTACTATAGCTATTATTAATGAGCGATTCATTTTATCCCTTCTATATAATCTATTGTATGATCTGAATGACCATTCATTTTTTCATGACTATGAGTCATAAACTGGAAAGTTATTAGTTTTATCAAGCTCGTAACCCCATAAGCCCAGCTATCATATATTCGCTAATGACGCTTATAAGCTCATCTATCTCAAATTGTGAATGGCAACTCATACCGTTATTCCAAACCATTGACATGGCTCCATCAAAGGTTGCTTCAAGCCCAATGATAAGATGTTCATGAGACCTTTTTGGAATTATGCCTTGCTGAATACCCGCATCAAGAATGCCACCAATAAATACTTTAAACTGTGCTTCAATACGTTCAAATTTTGCTTGATAGATTTCGTTCAACCGCTCTACATAGTCAACCCGCTTACAATAAAAATTCACACGAGCATGAGCCTGACTAGATAAAGATATGTCAAAAGATCGCCGTATAACCTCTTTCATCATCTGATCAACAGGAAGATCATAAGAAATGGTCTTAAATTCTGCTAGCAGACGCTCATGAAATTCGATGGCTATACACGCATAAATTTCATCTTTAGATGAAAAGTGCTTATAAACTGTACCTTTTCCAATTTCTGCTTTTTTTGCAATCTGGTCAACCGTTACCTGTTCCCAGTTTGGGCTGTCAAATAATGACAAAGAAGCATCTATTATTTCCTGCTCTCTACGAGCAAACTCTCTCTCTTTACGCGTTAACGGTTGCATGTATCTACCACTCACTACTTATCTCACAAGACCGTTATAAAACCATAACGTAATACCAGTCGTCAAATTATGACCAGTAGTCACATCACAACAATTACAAATTAATATTTAACCCATACAAAAGAACTCTCACATACATAAATGACTTTTGCTGATAACTAAGAATATCAGCCGCTGATGCGTAAAAAGATAGCAGCAAACAAGCTGCCGCTATCTTTTTAGTTAAATTACTCACTCACACTTTAATTTAGCGTACACGTTTTAATGAGTTGCGACTGAAATCATTGTCACTTAAACCCGTTTTGAAATTATAGTTATTCCATTTTAACTCGGTACTCTTGCCATTTTGATGATTCACCATGGTTGAGGTGTTAGCACGCCAGTATTTATCTAAATACAATTTAAAGTCGTTATAAGACAAGGTTTTTAACAGTGACTTTTTACGATCATAAAACTCAACCTTTACAATACGATATTCATCTTTATCTACCCAGACAATACGTTTGCTATAACCTGAGTTTTCATCTGTAGGATACTGCTCCACTTTGAAGCTATCCATACCCGCAACAAGCTCATCCCCTAAATAGTTATAAGTGTATTTTTCAATTTCAAATGAGCTTAAATCCTCAAAGGAAAATTCTGATCCCATGAACGGGCCTGATTTATTTCGCGAAGAAATTCGCTTTACTCGTTTTAGTGAAGGTAAATACAACCACTGATCATCAGCGCCCACTGAATGGGAATAGTTTAAAAATGCCGTGCCTTTTATATCCTTGGGTTTGTTAAAGACGGTTAGGCTTTTATCCCCATCAGTTTCTACTTCAAGCGACTTCATCTTCACTTCGCGCACACTTTCCTGCCCCTGCTCATTACGCAAAACCATGTGCATATCGGCAGTGAAATCCATCCAACCGGTATCACGGGCTTTTGTTTCAAGGGAGATTGTCATTCCCTTTTCCTTAGCCACCTGTTCAGCCGTGGTTGTGGCCAAGCTGATTTGACTGGCCAAAGTGAGTGCTAAAGTCGCACTTAAGACTTTCATTCGATTTAACATACAGTTCTCCAAATCTTTAACTTTACTGCTACTATTTACTGGGCTACGGGTAACTCCGCACCGGTATCTTTTTCAATGTCGATATTTACGTCTGACTTTATATTCGCTCTCTTGGTATCTATCGCCATCAACAATGGCGGCAAGAATAGGAAGTCGATCAAGAGTGCAATGAATATGGTGATAGCAGTTAACATGCCCATATCACCGTTTAACTTAAAGGTAGACTGAGCCAACACAGTAAAGCCCGCCACCAACACCAAGGTAGTAATCCATAAGGCACTGCCCACGTTACCAAAGGCGTAATGTACCGCTGCCTTAGCATCGCTGTTGTTATTTCTGCGAGCATGCAAATATTTACTTAAAAAATGTACGGTATCATCTACCACTATGCCCAAAGTCATACCAATCACCATCGACATACTCATACCAATTTGACCATTGATCATCCCCCATACACCAAACGCCACAGCCGCAGGTAACAGGTTAGGTATCAGGCTTATTAAACCAAAGCGCCAACTTTTCAGGGCAAAACCCAATAGTATTGATATAAGAAATAAAGCCACAACGGTTCCTAGCAACATACTCTTAATACTTTTTTGGCCAATGTTGGCAAACATAAAACTCGGGCTAGCGAAGTCCAGTTCGAAAGGTGCTGCATTTTGAGCGAACCAAGTCTTAACTCTTTTACCCAGTTCAATTTGTTGGTTACTGCTTAGGTTTTTAAAGGTAGCAATCACCTTGGTGGAAGATTTATCCACATTAAGCTGGGTATTTAAGTCCAAACCATAAGGTAAAGACATTTCATACAGCAACAGGTATTGGGCTGCCATTTCTCTGCTTTCTGGTAGCTTGTACCAAGCAGGATCATCCCCATGCATGTTTTTATTTAAGCGTTTTAAAGTATCGGTAAGGGTATTTACATGATCTGTTTCAGGTTGCGAACGTAACCAGTCACTGAATTGAGATACCACTTTCAAGTACTGTGGATTATTAACACCATTGGACTCACCTGATTTAACTGATAGCTCTAGCAAAGTCATACCAGATAGGTTTTCTTGCATAAAATCTGTTGCAGCTCTGAAAGGCACCGTTTCATCAAAGTACTTTACAAAATCATCATTAATTTCATTTTTAGGAATGAAAATGGTTATAGCGATTACCACTACACCGACCAGTGGCAACAACAACCTACGTTTGTTAATAACGAAGTCCGCCAACCGTGACATCTTATCTTCTTTAGCATCCACCTGAACTTTCACACGAATAGGCAATACAGTTAATAAGGCAGGAAAAATAGTCACAGAGAAAACAAATGCCAACATGCCTCCCATGGCCACGATATTACCCAGGTCTCTATATGGGTGAATATCTGAGAAGTTCATGCTTAAGAAACCGATAGCCGTGGTAATACTGGTTAAGAAAATGGGCTTAAGATTGACCTGTAAGCTGTTCTTGATGGCTGTTTTTTTATCGGCACCGTGTCGCATTTCATAAAACATAGAAGCTAGTATGTGAATGCAGTCGGCCACGGCCACAGTTAAAATGATGGTGGGCGCTGAAGACGAAGGTCCAGATAAATAAAATCCCATCCAACCGGCCAGTCCCATGGCGCTAGCAATACTCATGAATACAATTAACACCGTAGCAAAGGTTCCAGAGATAGTGCGCAGTAATAAACCTATGATTACAATCACTGTTAAAAACATTAGTGGAACTAGCGTTGATCCGTCTGTCATGGCGGCTTCGGTGAAAGCATTATTAAGCATCACCATGCCAGACAAGTGAATTTTAGTGCCTGGGTTAGCTTTTAAAAAATCATCTTTCAGTTGACGAACATAAGCCGCTACTTCCGGCACTTCGGCGGCAGGATCAAGCCCCGGTAATTTAACGGCGACATCCACAACAGAAACATGACCCGATTGAGAGACTATTTTGTTTGCAAGTTGCGGATCATTTAAGGCTATGTGTTTAATCTTAGCTACATCTGCTACCGATAGTGACTTGGTGTTCATGACCAGGTCCTCAACGATCATGTCGTCTTCTTCGGCATAGGTGTATTGAAAGTTAGTCAGGGAATCTACGCGGGTAGAGTAAGGAACCTGCCAACTTTGCTTGGTTAATTCTTTAAGAGCCGCCAGGTGCTCTTGAGTAAACACATTACCGTCTTTTGGCACCACAATAAAAGTGACATTATCACTCTTGTTATAAATTTTTTGTATGGAATCATAGGCAATCAATTCTGGATTATCTTCATCAAAAAAGATGCGATAATCACTCTTAAATGCCAATTGTTGTGCACCGGATGCAGCTAATAAAGTAAAACTTAGAAAAGCCAAAATCACCCAAATGGGATGTTTGGCTGTAAAGCCAAAAAACTTATCTCTCACTGTTCCTCCTAAGACGTATTGTCATGGATTTTTGTTTAATATTCGGTGCAAGCACCACTTAGTTTTCTTCAGAAATTTTGCAATTTTCACCTTGCTGAATATCTGACTTACATGCAGGTAAGTATCATACTTCAAAAAAATAGCCCGATAATGGCTATTCTCAGAAGGTATCCCAACTTGTTATTTAGCTAGAGTTTGTTTTGCCCCCCTTTTTCTTATCTTACTTACATGGAAGTAAGTAAGTGTGGTTAAAAAATAGCCTATTTAAGGCTATTTGCCCACTCCTCAAGCATGCCACCGAATCGGTCTTTAGCTTGCTTAACGTTTAACAAATACTCCCCACACGTCCCTATGCCCATCATGATGACATGGCAGCGAGCGGCTTCCCTTTTAACATCGATATTTTTTCTGACTTCATTGTTATCGACGGCATCTTGTAGAACTCCCGCTAGCGTGATTTCTATTTTTTCATAATTTTCTCGCGATACTTTCGCAATTGATTCAGGCAGCTCAGGATCAGAAACTAATGTAGAACACGCTGATACCTTGTCATCATCTGAGCAACCAGAATGCTGCCATATCATGTTTTCAACCGTCTCAAAGAAACCTAAAAAATTACCGTTATATGTTTCTCTTAAACGACTGAATTCGTCAATGTAGCGGGCGGCATATTGGCGAGTCACTTCTATCGCCAAGGTTTCTTTATTTTTAAAGTGATAATGCAGGTTGGCCCGGGTGGTATCGAGCTCTTTCGCGATGGTAGCGAAATTAAGCTTGCCATAGCCTCCAGTCATCAGCTGCTGTTCTGCTTTTTCTAATATTGCATTTCTCATGCTTTACATCTTACTTACATGCATGTAAGTTTTCAATATTTATTTATAAAAAAATATAAAGTTTAATGAAGGACTAGGTCGCCCCCCAGTCCTTCATCCCCCATTCAATTTCATCTAAATGGGTTAGTAAACGTCTAATGTCTTAACGTCGTCATTTACATTTTCTGTTGTGAACCGAGCATATACAATATGCCTATTAAAATAACCTATAAACAACCACTATGGGGCGTATTAGGATAGACGACTTCATATAGGTGCTCCCAATAGTTGCCATCAGCAACTATCTGAGTACCATTGGCTCCTGCATTTTTACCAACAATATAGGTTTCAGCCTTAGAAATACCTGCGGCCTCGTAGGCTTCGATATCGGTTGTTGCGTTTCCATAGGCTCTTACAATTTCAACACCTTGTGCTTTAAATTTTAAAAGCTCTTCTGCTTTATAGTCAGCAACTTTAAATAAACCTGTTTCATTACTCATGGTGGTTCTAAGCGTAAAGTCAGGCACACCTAAATGATTAGCTAACCAGCTGCGCGAACCTTTGGCATACCAATAGGAGCGCCCTGTCACAAAAATAGGGTGATAACCCTGAGATACATAGTGACTAACTAAATCACTAGCGCCACCACGGGCATCCGCCGCTTCAATGCCTGTGTAATCCAGAATTTGCTCCAAATCAGAAACCGTTAGGGTTTCATCAATATCAAAAATAACCGCCTTGGCGCCCGGTTTAACAACAGTCACATAAGCGGTGGTTTCAGAAAGGTCACCGCGAACAATCATTTTAACTTGATACTGACCCTCAGAAAGAGATAAAAGAGGGTGCATTATCTATCACAGAGTAATCTGTACAGCTATTATCGGCTCCACTAGCCGTTAAGGGTAACCAGCCAGAAGCTACAATCACTGAAGCTAGTGCCATTGATTTTATTGTTTTCATTTTACGCTCATTTATCATTGTTATTTTAATGTGACAAAATGTCTTATTTACACCAAAAAGACAATACCAGGACTATCGTTTTGTTAATTTTGATAACAAAATCACAAATATCTACAGTCTTAATGCAAAGCTATAACCTAGTTCATTAAGCAGGTCTTTTACTTCTATTGGCATCAGTTCTTTTAATACCATTATTACCTCTCAGTAAAAGTAAATTACAGATTAGCAGGATTATACTTTTATTCGAAAGTAATATAATTACTTCAACTTGGTAAAAGCATCTTTAAAATCTAATGACTAGCAATAACTATTAGGTTCAAACAAAGGAGCAAATTATGGCTGGTGGTTGGTCCCGTGATGGGGCAGTTCAAGATCAAATTGATGCCAGTGTTGAAGATGCAATAGCACTAGCTCGTAGTCAATTACCTATTGGTGATAGCTTAAATCATTGTGAGGAGTGCGAATCCGAAATCCCTGAAGCTCGGCGTAGGGCTGTACCAGGCGTTCGATTATGTATCCGCTGCCAGACCGAACTCGATAAACAACAGTTGAGCTTCAATGGATATAACCGACGTGGCAGTAAAGACAGTCAATTGAGGTGATTTTATTACGGACTGATAACAACTAATTAACACCGGAGGAGCCATTCAGTGAATATAGAAAAAAATCCGTTTGAGGCACTATTACCTGTAGCAATGGCTCATAAAGCAAAAGAAATGGGCGTTTACAAAGCGACGAGAAACCCTCTTCAATCCTTTTATCTTGCCATTACCGCAGGCGTGTTTATTTCTACCGCCTTCGTATTTTATACCACTGTGACCACCGGTTCTGGAGATATGCCTTATGGTCTTGCCAAATTCATTGGTGGACTGGCGTTTAGTCTTGGTCTAATTTTAGTCGTTATCTGTGGAGGTGAACTCTTTACCTCATCGGTTTTAACTACGGTAGCCCGCGCCAGTGGCCGCATTACTACCTCTCAATTATTGAGAAACTGGGTAACGGTATACTTAGGCAACATGGTGGGTGCTTTCTTTTTTGTGATGATGATTTGGCTTGCCCAGCAACATATGACAGGTAATGGGGCGTGGGGCATAAATGCCATGACCATTGCTCAACATAAAATACATCATAGCTTTGGTCAGGCAGTAGCCTTAGGAGTGTTATGTAATCTATTGGTGTGCCTTGCTATATGGATGACATTTTCCTGCCATAGTGTTACCGATAAAATTATGGTCATGCTACTCCCTATCGCGATGTTCGTGGCCAGCGGCTTTGAGCACAGTATTGCCAATATGTTTATGATCCCGATGGGGATTGTGATTAAAGCCTTTGCAAGTCCTGAGTTTTGGGCCGCTACGGGCCACAGCCCTGCAGAATTTGCTGACTTAACGATTGACCACTTCATTTATAACAATCTAATCCCGGTTACCTTAGGCAACGTCATAGGTGGCGGATTTTTAGTAGGCATGGCTTACTGGGTAATCCATCTCAGACCTAAACTAAATGAACTTGATTAAGAAACGGCCGTTATACAATTTTATAACCTTCAAACTGAAGCCAATATTTCACCAAGAATTTTTTCGCAATCACTATATTTCCTTACAAGTTATATTAGGAGTATACGTTCGTATTACGAGTATATAATAGAATACGTGCTAAAATTAACGTATACGGTCCCTACTAAACTGGTCTAAAAAATATATAAAATACATTAAATAGATAGTTACTCACTAATGACATACTTGTGGATAATGCTAGCTATGATGGGAAAATCTCTCTTTAAATATTTGCTTATCTTATCTAGTTTCAAGTTCTTGCTTGCTTCTTCATTCTTAAGTGCTGAATCAAACCATATAGGCATTGAACAAATTACACTCGCTGAAGAATCAATGTGGCCACCATTTACCTACCAAGAAAGTGGACGTCCTAATAAAGGACTTTCTCTAGACCTCATGAACGAAATATTTTCGCGTCTTGACCTTAAATATGATCTTCAATTATTTCCGATGAATAGAATAATATGGATGGCAAAAAACGGAGAAATTGATGCTATTAGCATAATATCCAAGAACACGGAGAGAGACGAATTTTTAGAATTCACAATACCTCATACTGTTATTGAGGGACTTATTGTGTACTCTGCTGACTTAAACAAGCCTATCGTTTGGGACGACTATAAAGATCTAAAACCATACATCATTGGTATTGTTCAGGGGCATAACTATGGTGACGAGTTTAATTTTGCGAGAAAGGAACATGAACTAAATGTCGATGATAGCGCGACAAATCTTGATATTAACTTCCAAAAATTATTTCACAAACGAATCGATATCCTATTGGTTAACCAGCTTGAATTGGCTAGTTACCTTAAAAATAGCACTAAACTAAAGCTAAATTACCAGACGCAGGTTAACCCCTATAATACCAGTATCTATAGAATGGGGTTTTCGCATAAATCACCAGCCGTACAAATTATTCCTATGACATGGTTTAATGGATTTGACCAACCCAGTTAAGGATAATGACCTTAACTGGAGATTATAGATTGGATAAACGAAAA
>JQIA01000652.1_pt1 | contig 18096 bp, 17 predicted proteins | sample 811431 | NCBI WGS metagenome assembly JQIA01 (sample SAMN02998118, study PRJNA258478) | marine sediment metagenome | biome: marine; feature: seafloor; material: sediment; isolation source: oil-polluted sediment collected from 3 locations (0.5 km, 0.7 km and 0.9 km)... | place: USA: Gulf of Mexico ...
GTAGAGCGTCAAAAGTTTGTGTAAATAAAGAATTATTAAGCATTATTTTTTTAAAAATAGTTTGCTATAATAAATAGGAGGTGTATATTTGCCCTCGCTATAAAGCAATAAGCAATTATTGTAAGCACGGTCTGGTAGTTCAGTTGGTTAGAATACCTGCCTGTCACGCAGGGGGTCGCGAGTTCGAGTCTCGTCCAGACCGCAATTAAAATGTTGTGTTGTGATACAGAAATGTATCGCTTGGTTTAAGTAGTTAAACCGATGAGAAGCTTGTCCATTTGGATAGGCTTTTTTTGTTTTAGAGAGATTCTACTAAAATACCTCCATTTAGTGTTTAAAAATGGACAAATTTATAATCAAAAAAAAAGCTTATTTTTTTAGAAATATTTATTTTATATTTAAAAAAAATAAAATAAACTATTATGAAACAATTAATTACATTAAAAAGATACAAGATATTCTTATTTTTTTTCATAATTAGTTTTGCAACGCTAAATACTAGTTGTGATATATTTGAAGAAGATGATGATGAAGAATATAGCAATGAGGAAAGCGATGAAGAGGGATCTGGGGATCAAAATGCAGGTTATGATTATACTTTTAATTGCCCAGCTTCAGGGGAAGCTACAGTGCCAATTCCTCCAGGATCCGCAGTATGTCAACAAGCATACGAATTTTATGCAAGAACTTATGGTTGTAATGATATTGACAATTTTAACGCAGCAAATTGTGCTTTATGTAATGATTGTCAATATGATGAATATTGTTCCTTATGCAATTGATTCTAATTTTTTAATTAGAACATAACTAAATTATAAAAAAAGCTTTTCCAAATGCATTGCACTGAGCTGTTACCCTGAGCTTGTCAAAGTGAGGTCGAAGGATAGGCTTTTTTTGTTTTTAGAGAGATTCTTCAATAAACCCCCTTTTTACACATAAAAAAAATACACTATTCGGTATACATAAATTATGCTTGGTACACTCTAGTACTTTTATGAATGTGTTCTGTTTTTGGGAGGCTCTAACTTCTGTATTAAATAAATTTCAAGAGCAGCAGTTAAATAGAAGTTCTTAGGGTTAAAAGGAAATGTAATTATAGAATCAATTCCATCTACAGTTGGTTTATAAAACCTATCTCCATTTTCACTTTTATAATATTTCCAATAATTACTTACACAGACCGCAATTAAAATGTTGTGTTGAGTCCTTTAATTAGGGCTAGGTTTAAGTAGTTAAACCGATGAGAAGCTTTTCCAATTGGAAAGGCTTTTTTTGTTTTAGAGAGATTTATAATTTTCTACTTATCTTAGATTATTCTACAATAAATTTCAATGGTAAAAATTTTTAGAAAAATAAGACAAAACTTGCTTTCCGAGAATAGAGTTGGAAAATATTTACTTTATGCCATAGGAGAAATCATTCTTGTTGTTTTAGGTATCTTAATCGCAGTACAAATAAACTCAGAGTCAACTTTTAGAAAAAACAAAATCATCGAATATGAAATTTTGGTGGATCTTAAAATAGAATTTGAAGCAAATCTACAAGAACTTGAAAAATCAATTAAAATTAGCAATGATATTGCTTATAATTCAAAGAAATTACTAATGGCATGTTGGGATGATTATAAGCCTATTTCTGAAGATAGTTTACGTTCACTTATAGGTTCTTCTTTTATGTATTCTGAACAAGAATTTAAGTATGATAACAGTGTGCAATTAGAATTAATAAATACAGGAAAGCAATCTTTGATAAATAGTAAAGAAATAAGGAAATTTATTTCTTCTTGTAACAAACAACTAGAACTTGTGAATTATCAGGAAAAAGTTGTAGATCAATATCGCCAGCGGTCAATAGATATATATCTAAATTTAGGTAATAATGCGGTTTTGATGAATAAAGATTTTGTTTCTAGTATGGAGTCTAAACAGATTAGAACTAATTTATCTCTTTTAGAATCTCTTCCATTTGAAAACACACTTGGTATTTACGAAGGTACCTCAAGGCATTTGGCAGAAGTAAAGTATAATGATATGAAAGAAAAAATTTCTGATGTTATTGCTTTAATAGATACTTCACTTAACAATTATCATTTTTATAAACATTAAATAAATTGTGTTTTCCTCCAAAGTTAAGTAAATAAGGAAAATTTATGTTTTAAACCAATGATAAGCCCTGCCTACCGGTTTAAAGCCGTAGGAAGTCAGGCAGGTTGATCATTTGCGTTCCACTGAGCTTGCCTGCACTGAGCTTGTCGAAGTGGATAGGCTTTTTTTGTTATATTTATACTTTACATTAACTTTAATTATAAGGCAACAAATAATGATCTCAAAAATTATTAAAGATAGAAAATCGATTTACCCTTCTCAATATAATGACATTCCTATTTTAAAAGAAGCGGTTCAGAAAATTATTGAAGTTGCTAACTATGCGCCAACACATCGAAAAACACAGCCCTGGCGTTTTAAAGTAATGCATAGTGTTGAAAGTAGAATTAATTTAGGCACTTTTCTTTCAGATAAATATAAAAAATCAACTACTACTTTTTCAGAATTTAAATACAAACGAATTCAGGAAAAGACAACAAGGGCTGGATGTATCATCGTAATATGTATGCAACGCGATGAAAGGGAGTCTATCCCAGAATGGGAGGAAATTGCTGCAACCGCAATGGCTGTGCAAAATATGTGGCTTGTATGTTCTGAAATGGGTGTTGGTTGTTATTGGAGTTCCCCTAGTCAAATTAATTTTATGAATGAATTTTTTAAGTTTAACTCTGGTGAAAAGTGTTTGGGTTTGCTGTATATGGGTAATTATGATGAATCTCCTGATGCATGGCAACGAACTCCTATTGAAGAAAAAACACAGTGGTTTTAAAAGATTTCTACAAAATTTTATTCCCAACCTGAGTATCAAGTTTAAGCATTATTTTTAATCATTACCTCTAGAAAATTTAAAAGCTAGAGGGTCTGGTATTTATACAATATTAAATACAGATAAAATCGTATTAATTATTACCTTCGTGCAGCCAAAATCCTACTTATGAAAAACCTATACATTCTCCTCATTACTCTACTTGTATTTACTTTTAGTAATGCACAAATAGTTTTTGATAGCAAAAATGTTATTTCAGACAATTATTCTCCAAAAACTGTTTATGCTGCAGATATTGATGGAGATGGAGATATGGATGTATTATCTGGAGACGCTTGGAATAGCGGTTTAATTGTTTGGCATGAAAATATCGATGGACTTGGTGAATTTGATATTCAGCAAATTATTTCTGACAATACTCAAGGTTTACGAACTATTAAGGCAGTAGATATAGATGGGGATAATGACTTAGATGTACTTTGTGCTTCTACTTTTATTACAGATGGGAAAATTACTTGGCATGAAAATTTAGATGGACTTGGCAATTTTGGTGAGGAACAAATTATTTCGGCTTTTGAATTTACAAGAGATGTCCATTTTACAGATGTTGATGGAGATGGTGATATGGATATTTTATCTGTATCAGGAGTTAATACAGATAACTCAAAAGTTATATGGTATGAAAATTTAGATGGACTTGGAAGTTTTTTTACTCAACATATAATTACAGCTAACTTAATTAGTCCTATTTCTGTATTTACAGAAGATATTGATGGTGATGGAGATCAAGACGTGATTACTAACTCATATGGCGATAATTCGGTTGCCTGGCTTGAAAACACTAATGGGCTTGGAGATTTTGGACCTGTACAGTATATTGACCAAAATGTCATGGATGCATACTCAGTACATGCAAATGATGTTGATGGAGATGGTGATATGGATGTTCTTTCAGCTTCAGCAGGGGATGATAAAGTTTCTTGGTATGAAAATACCGATGGACTAGGTAATTTTAATCCTGAACGTATAATTACTAATCTAACTGATGGAGCAAGTTCAGTTTACACATCAGATATCGATGGAGATGGGGATGTAGATGTTCTTTCTTCTTCAGCGATAGATAATAAAGTTGCATGGTATGAGAATTTAGATGGACTTGGTAATTTTGGCAACCAGCAAATTATCACTACAGATGCAATAAATGCTTATACAGTATATGCATCAGATTTAAATAATGATGGAAAAATAGATGTTTTGTCAGCCTCCTATACTACTAATGGTAAATTGGCTTGGTATAAAAACTTAGGAGTTTTAGGGATTGATGAAAATACCCAAGTAAGATTCACTATATACCCCAACCCAGCTAAAGAGGTTTTAAATATTGATTCCCAACAACCAATTGAAACTATAAAAATCTACAACCTACAAGGACAAATTGTAAAAGAAGATTCTAGTAATAGAGTAGATGTATCTCAACTTACTACTGGATTGTATTTTGTGCAAGTTGTTATTGATGGTAAAACAATTACTAAGAAGTTTATAAAAGAATAAATAAATGAAAAAACGGAATGTATTACTAGGAGTGTTAATTGGAATGCTATTTATTTCATGTTCATCAGACGATGATAATGATAGTGAAGTACCTCAAGAACCTCAATTAGTGCAAATGGAACAAAGAGCCTATTACAATGGAACCTTAGAAGAAAAAATAATTTTCGATTATAGTAACCAGAAACTTGAGTTAGTTACCTTTTATAATGAAAATGATGTTTTAGGTGGCTCTTCAGATTTTATTTATAATTCTCAAGGAATATTAATTGGAGTAAATGATTTTTCAGCAGATAATTCTCTAACAAGAGAGTTAACCATCAGTTATGATGGTCAAAATAGAATTATTCAAACAGATAGAGTTTACTTATCCAATCCAGACGTTCATTTGTTAGTTAATTTTATTCATAATTCCGACAATACAATTACCAGTATGAGTTCAGGTCCTAATAATACGCAGGAAAAGGTTTTTGAGATAAATTCTAATGGAATTATAGATAAAGAAACCTATGAAGGAAATGTTGTTGTGTCTGTAGAATACTATAATTCGAATCCTATAACAGTAATTTTTGGCCCTGCCACATATAGTTATACTTACCTTGAAAATGGCGTAATGCCATTAGGTTTTCAAAATATTTTTGGAGAAAACCCAATAAATGTAGTATTATTTCAAAATAGCCTAGCTGATTCTGCGGGTTCATTGGCTACAGATCTTGTTAGCAATATAACATCTGGTTTATCAACAGAAGAATATGTTTATACACTTAATGAGGATAATTTACCATTAACAAGAAAAGATTATTATAATGAGGAATTAGCTAATGAATTAGATTTCTATTACGAATAGTTTTTTAATAAATAAAATGAAAAACATACACTAAATATTTCTTGTATATCCATACTTAATTTGTTTTAATTACAAGTAAAATAGCACCTATAAGACCAATAAGTGATATAATACCCATAAAAGTTATCCACCCGCTTATAATGTTATTATTTTTCAAAATTGCTTTTTGAATTTCTTTGTGTGTCATCTCAGACATTTGACTTTTATGTATTATATTTTTCATTTTTTTTATGTTTTTAAGTGAATAATAACGCAAAATTAATTGATGGTTTGGTTTTTTGTTATGACACGAAATGTCAGTAGCTGTTAAAATAATCACAACAAAAACATCCTTTCAGTGTAAGATCCCCGAAAGTTTTATGGGACTTTAATAAGGAATCTTTTACAATAATGAATGGAGTTTAATTGATATTTAAGGGTTATCTATTGTGTGGAGGTATTTTTTTTGTAGTTTTTATCTAAAACGTCAACTTGCCAATTTTTTACAAGAAAATAGACTTTATAAAAGACAATTTTTTCTGAAATACTTATAAAGCATTAATGTTGTTTGGAAATGGTAGGAGGTTAATTTGTTGTAGCTTTGCAATCTCTAATTCTCCATTATAAATTATATAAAATGATTGAGAATTGAAAATTAACAGCCAAAATAAGTACTAAAAATTACGTTAAATCCATTCATACTATGACGCAACCTGAATATTTAGAAAAACACGTATTTACTGATTTAAAAAATTTGAATGATGGATTCGAAGACGCGTCCACTTATTTTTTCTCTGAATCTGAATTCGAAACCGTTCTTCAACGAACGGAGCATTTAGGAATTGGCTTGTATAAAATTAACCCTTATTTTGAAGGTAAAGAATACAAAGGGACTACTCATGAAGATCATAAAAAGAAAGCAACAGACCCTAGATGGTATAAAAAAGCTTTTTTAACTTTAAAGATGGGTCAGGAAGGGCTTATCTATTCGGCAACCTATAAGGTTTCAAAGAGACTACTAGCAAGATAGATTTTAAGGGAATTTAGTGAGATTTAAAATCTCACTAAAACTCTAACTAAAACGCTGTGCTTTAACTCCGAAGTGAAATTAAGGAGGATGGAGTTACAGAAATTTGTCGATAGGTTTATGTTTTAAAGCGATGTGAAGTCAATCCATAATTGAAAGGCTCTTTACTTATTATTAACTTCCTTAATTCTTGTTTCCCTAGAAGTTCATTAGGTTTTATTGTAACCATTTTTTTGATCCACCGTCTTATCTTAAAGGTATAACTAGTTAATAATTTTTACTATGAAGAAAATAATAATCTTAATGGTTCTTGTGATTCTAGTATTTCTTATAGGAAATACGCATCATATATTGCCAGCTAGCATGGATGATTGCCAAACAGATATGACACATGTTGGACATTTAAATGAATTGGATATGTATCATTGCATTGGGCATAGCGAATATGAAGTAAACCCAGGAAAGAAAGGATTACTCCGAGTTAAAAAATGGGATCATATACATCCTTGGATGACCCTGGAGTGGCATATTGAAAAGGGATTCACCAGAGAACAAGCAATGGAATTAATCTCGTTTTCTAGTAAGTAATAAACTCTTTAATTGAAAACCTATTTTTTTATAATCTTGCCCTTACCCAAAACCTCATTATTCTTACTAATGTTATAAATGTATAACCCATTTTTCAAATTAGATAAGTCTAATTCAAACGATGTTGTATTAATAAGGGTTCCACTTTTTATGGTTCTTCCTAACAAATCATAGATAATAATCTCTACGTTTTCATTATTTGTTAATAGCTCTTCTTTTAACACTACAAATATGGAGTTCGTGAATGGATTGGGGTATATCGATATATTTGGTGAATTCTCGGGTGATGGATTGGATAATAAAGTACAAGGGCCACAATAATCCCCGTGAGTCAAATGAGTTTGAATAGCATTTGAACTAATACAGATTTCATGCTCATTTTCGGGATCTCCAGGGGGTACATGGCAAATAAGCAATTTATCATCGTATTCGCCACAAATAAAATCACTACAATCGTCTCCAACTCTTTCTTGATTCACAGAATTGGATAATTGATTAACGGATTGAGAGTATAGTTCTTCAGTTCCAGAGAAAAGCAAGAATAAACCAAATAGAAGAAAAAACTTAATAGGAAGATAGGTCAATATTTTTCTAAAGTCTTTATTCCAGTTGTCTTTAATGAATATTGTATCGATTGTTTTCATAACATGTTGATTTTAAAACTCTTTACAAGTAATGAAATATTAAAGGCCTTTATCCATGATTTTGACCAATTTAGATAAAGTGTTTGATATATCGTTGAAAAACGTTAAACCACAGGCAGTCATAAAATTAAGTGCTTAAAAAACATTTTTTAAAACATATAGACCCTTATCTATATTTCAATTATCTTTAATTACTGAATTTGTATGATTAAAAATGAAATATAGCTATCTATTTATTTTCTTATTATTAGCCATAAACTCTTATGGTCAAGAAGATACCCAACAACTAATTGTAACGGGGATTAATGCCATGTATGAAAAAGAATATGAAACATCTCTAGAATTACTTACAAAAGCAAAAGCACAGGCTGAAGAAAGCAATAATGCCGAACAATTATTTTTAGCTATTAATAATATTGGTGCCAACTACTATTCCATGTTGGATTATGGAGAAGCCTTAGATAATTATTTAGAAGCCTATACCATTGCCATAAAAGATTTAGAACCATTTCATGAAATGATTGTCTTAAATAATATTGCTATATTATATTCTAAAGACAAGAAATATGATAAGGCCGAAGAATATTTTAGCAAAGCTTTAACCTTAGCGAAAAATAACAATGAGTCTATAAAACAAGGGTTGTATTCTATTAATTTAGGGCAAGTAGATAATGAACAAGGAGATTTAATATCTGCTGAAAATTATTTAAATAAAGCGATTGAATTAGTAAAAGAGTATCCTAGGTTGTTAATAGAAGCGCAACTTGAATTGGCTAATAATCATTATTTAAAAGGAGATTATCCAAAGGCAAAAAGACTGTCATTTGAGTTGATTGGTCAACTTGACGGTATAGAATATAGAGAACATAAAATAGGAGTTTTGCTTTTATTATCAAAAACTTATCTTAAGGAGAAAGATAATTTAAAAGCAGAAGAATTTGCAAGAAAGGCTCTAAAGGAAGATTTAAATATTGAAAATAAGATTGAAGTTTATAATCAATTATCCTCCATTTATATGGATAGTAGTTTATATGAGCAAGCAGTAATTATAAAAGATTCTTTACTAATTTTTCAAAATGAATTATCTCATATTAAAAATGGTAGACTTTATGAAACCAACAAGGTAAAGTTCGAAATTCAGAATTATCAAAAAGAACTAAAAGACCAACAAGATAAAATTACGGCGCAACAAAAAACATTTTATACCGTATTGTTAAGTGCAATTATTATAATTTTATTAATAGGCTGGGCTCTTCGTAATAGTTATAGATCCATTAAGCAAAGAAAGGTTCTGCATCAAAGAAGTGAAGAGATTATGGGGCTGGAAATTGAAAAAGAAAGAACAGAAAATCTACTTTTAGAAAAACAGTTAAAAGAAAAAGAAACCCAATTATTGTTAGAACAAGAACAATTAAAAAGCGAAATCGAATCTAAAAACAGAAAACTTTCTGCCAAGGCATTGTTTTTAACAGACAGGAATAAGCTCGTAAAGACATTAATAAGAGATTTAGAAACATCAGATAATGCAAAAGGACAGCTGGTTTTAAATGATCATATAAGAAATTTAAAAGGTTTTTTAAGAACCGATACAGAATGGGATAGCTTTGTTACCCATTTTGAAGATGTTAATCAGGGGTTTTTAAATAATTTAAAACAAAAACATTCCAGTTTAAATGCTAACGATATTCGTTTTATTTCTTATTTATATATGAACTTATCTTTAAAAGAAATTTCTTCTATACTTAATATAACTCCAGAGGCTTGCAGAAAAAGAAAGGAACGAGTTTCAAAAAAACTGGAGTTAAAAGAAAGCACACAATTATACAGCTACATATCAAGGGTTTAACATTTATTTTAACATAAAATCACGTTTTTTAATAAATATGTCACGTTATTTCCGGGCTATATTTTGACTAGCACCTATTTTTTCAGCAAGATTTGCAGGAATCTAATAAAATAGTTAAAATGAAAAAAAATGTACAGTTAATTTTAAGTATGGCCATGATTATTTGGTGTACTTTAAATTTAAATGCTCAAATTAATTTTGAGGGAGCTAGTGATTATGGAAGGATTTATGATCTAACCTATGATTTAAATATCGAAAATAGAGTTTATGCAGTAACTCTAGGGAATCACCTTATCTTATCTGAAGATAATGGACAAAATTGGGAAGTGATATATTCCTTTCCAGTAAGTGGGTCGAATATAACAGGATTAAGAACTGTAGGTGATGATTTGCTTAGTTTTTATGTTCGGTTTTCTGCAAACCCTACAGAGAATACTATTTATCTGTTTGATACTACTACTAATGAAATTAGTAAACAATATACCCCACCAGTTTCTGCTGGCGCCACAAAAGAATGGGTAAGTGCCTATAGTATTTATGAGGCTGATACAGATATTATGTTATTCAATCAGGATTATAAAATAGGACAAGCTAATTACTCTAAAGTTTATTATACAGTAGATGGAGGAAGTTCTTGGGAAGAAGTTTATTATAATGAAGATTTTGATTCTGTATTTCCTAATAATGTTGCGATAAGTCCTAACAATCCTGATAAATTTTTTATAGCAAGAAGTAATGGTCCAACCTCTGTAGATGGTGGTTTAATGGTTTCTGTGGATGCAGGGGCAACTTGGGTAAATAAAATACCTGATCATTTATTTAATGAGATAACATTTAACCCAGAAAATCCAGATATTATATTAACAGGAACCTTTGGTGGTGCATCTACAGAAAACATTTATAAGTCTGAAGATGGAGGAGATACTTGGGGAATAATGCCTATAGATTGGGATGATTATTTTTTAGATTCTATTACACATATTGCTTATAATCCTAATGATGTAGATAATATCATGGTATTGGAAGGAAATGAAATTGCAATAACTATAGATGGAGGAAGCACCTGGGATAATTATATTTATGAAGAAAGCGCTATATCTTATTTTTATGGCTTAAAAGCTTCTTTTAATCCTTTTCAAGCAGGAGAGGTATTAATTAGCACCGATTTTTATCCAGTAAGATCTACCGATGGTGGTATTACTGTAAGTCAAATTGAAAATTCACTTTTTAATGCAACCCAAGTTGGTATTTCAGCTGGAGGAGAAGGACATTTATACTATAGTGTTCAAAGAGGAATCGTTCATAAAAATTTAACAACCATGGAAGAAACTCCATATTATGTGGATCCTGTTAATTATTTTTATTCAACCGATCCCCCAAAATATACAATTGATCCTACTTTAGAAGGAAGAATTTATATGTTTGTCGATGGCTTTAATGGTCAATCATTATATGTCAGCGACGATCACGGAGCTTCATTAACTTATCTTAAACAGACTTGGTTTGATCAATTTTATCATGTCGCAACAGATCCAAATAATAGTAATATAGTATGGGCTTCTTACAATAGTTCAGGAACTTTAATGATTGATTTTACAAATTCTCCTGTTACTACAACGGTAAACATGCCAACAAATAATGATCATTTATCTACATTAATAGACCCTTCAGATTCTAATAATGTGTTAGTGGGCTTAGGTGGTGAAGTGTATCAAACCTTAGACTTGGGTTCTACTTGGGCCAATGTAAGCACAGGGTTAAACTTAGACTCTCAATATGATCGTATATATAGTATTAAACAAAATCCATTTAGCAATAGTGAATATATTCTTGCTACTAGTCAAGGAGTATTTCAATCTGTTGACGGTGCTCAAAACTGGACTCAGGTATATATAGGTAATAATGTTCGTAATATTGAATATTCAACTATTGTAGAAGGACAAATTGCGGCTTCTATACCTACTGCTGAATTTGTACAAGCCCAAGTTATTTATAGCATGGATAACGGAGTAGAATGGAATGTCGTATCATCTGAAGAAATTGCAAATGTAGGTTCAACAAGTATGGATTTTACATTTCAGGAAAATAGTATTACGACTTATTTAGCTACCTATGATTTAGGAGTGATTACTTATGAAATAGATACAGCCATAAACGATACTCCACCAAATGATCTTTGTGATGGAGCAACTGTTATTTCTTGTGGAGATTCTATTTCAGGAGATACTTCAAATGCAACAAATAATGATGGTATACCAGTTTGTGGTTCAACAACATTAGATAGTGCACCAGGGCTATGGTACACTTTAACAATTCCTAATGATGGAGATTATGATGTAACTATTGACACTTTTGGATCTGCTTTTGATACTAAATTAGGAATATTCTCAGGAGATTGTAATGCTTTAATTTGTGTTACTAGTAATGATGATACAGGTGGTACTCAATCTGAAGTAATGTTTGTCGGTACTTCAGGAGAATCTTATTATGTCTATATAACTGGATGGTCCACTAGTGCAGGTGAATTCGACTTAAATGTTGCTTGTGAAGAAGTTGTATCAGCACCAGATAATGATCTTTGTCAGGATGCAATTGCAGTTGAATGTGGTGATTCAGTTTCTGGAGACACTACAAATGCTACAAATACAGGTAACCCAGGGACATGTGATACAGATTTAACTGTAGGACCTGGTGTATGGTATACTTTAACAATTCCTAATGATGGAAATTATGAAGTAACAGTAAATACTATTGGATCTGAATTTGACACTAAATTAGGTATATTCTCTGGTGCATGTGGTGCCTCAGTTTGTGTAGCAGGAAACGATGATATTGGAGGTGGAGTTTTACAATCAGAAGTGACGTTTGAAGGAACTTCAGGAGAAACATATAATATTTATATCACTGGATTTTTGACTAATGCTGGTCTTTACAATTTAAATGTAGATTGTGATTTAATATTAGGTGAAATTGATAATGTAATTGTAGGATTTAGCTATTATCCAAATCCTACAAGCGATGTTATTAACTTAAATGCTCAACAGAATATTGAGAAGGTAAGCATCTATAATATTTTAGGTCAAAAAGTTGTGGATCAAAATAACAACGCTATGAGTACGCAAATTAATGTTGCTGACTTAACATCAGGAACTTATATTATGAAGGTTTTAGTTAACGATAAAACAGGAACTTATAAAATAGTTAAAGAGTAGTTTATTTATTATAGTTAATTATTTAACCCTTCTCAATTGCTATTGGGAAGGGTTTTTTTAAACTTCACAACTAGAACATAATCAGCACATTAAATAAAATAAAATGAATAAAAAATCAATTAATTCAATCAAAAAAACACATCTTCTTTTAGGGATGACGTTTTTTGCACTAATGTCTTTTTTTACAAGTCAGGCACAAACCTGGGATTATAAAGATTCTGGGACAAGTTTTCTACTTTTAGATCTATCAATTCCTCCAGAACAAAGTGATGTCGCCTATGCAACAGGTTCACTATATACTGTAGACTCCGAAGGTATTATAATCAAAACTATAGATGGAGGGGAAACCTGGGAAACTATTTATCCAGTTTCAGGAACGGTTCCGTCCCTAACAAAAATAGAATTTATAACTCCATTAAAAGGTTTTGCAGTAGGTTGGGGTAATACTTTTCTAATGACTGAAGATGGAGGTGAAACTTGGCAAGATGTTAATATAAGCTCTAATATTTGGGTTCATAGAAGTTTAACTTTCTATGATCAAAATTTAGGCTATGTATATGCTATTAATAATGATTATGAACTTGAAACCTATATTACACACGATGGAGGAGCAACATGGACATTTGGATCGAATACAGAAGGAATGGCTACATTTGATTTAGCTTTTGCAAATGAAACTACTCTGTTTTCTGTAGGCTCAGATCAGATGATAAGTAAATCTATTGATGGAGGTGAATCTTGGAATATAATTAGTACTGGAACCCCTACATTTTATAATTTTGCCGTGTTTTTTAAGGACGTGGATAACGGAATTGTTTCTTCAGAAGATGGAACCTTATTAACGACACATGACAGTGGAGCTACTTGGGACGCTTTTAGTACTGGGTATCATAATTTTTATGGACTAAATTATAAAGGGAATGATGTTTTTGCGACGGGTACAGATCTAGATGTATATTATTCTCCAGATAATGGAAGTACTTGGAGTAGTATTCATGATGGACCTCCTGTAGGGACTTTTTACGATATAGAATTTTTTGCAGATAATTCTGCATTAATCTGTGGTTCCGGGGGAACTATTTTAAAAGCTATTGATATACTAGGTGAATCTACTGGTCCAGAAAATGATCTTTGTGAAGATGCAATTGCTATTGGATGTGGAGATACTATAGTTGGTGAAACATTAACGGCAACAGATTCAGGAGAAAATTCAGCTCCAGATGTATGGTATTCCTTTACAGGTACAGGGGAAGCAGAAACAGTTACTTTATCACTTTGTGATGGAGGTACTGATTATGATTCTAACTTAAGAGTATTTGATGCTTGTGGTGGAAATGTAGTTGCAGTTAATGATGATTATTGTGGAACCCAATCTGAATTATCTTTTATTTCTGATGGAACTTCTACATACTATGTTATGGTTGAAGGGTTTGATTCAAATTCCGGTAATTTTAGTTTAGTAGTATCTTGTGATCTTATATTAGATAATCATGATAACAGTATTGAAGGGTTTAGCTATTATCCAAATCCAACAGCTAACCTGATTAATTTAAACGCTCAAGAGAACATAGAGAGTATAACTATTTACAATATTTTAGGTCAAAAATTGGTGGATCAAAATAGCAATACTTTGAGTACGCAAATTGATGTTGATCATCTAACACCTGGAACTTATTTTATGAATGTTTTAGTGAATGGAGAAACAGGAACTTATAAGGTAGTTAAAGAATAGTTTAATAATTACTTTAATGATAAAACCCTTCTCAATTGCTATTGGGAAGGGTTATTTTCTATATTAAATAATTATTCTTTACTGTTTAAATACATCATAATTCCAGTAAAATCTCCATAAACCACTTGGTTAGTAATTTTACCTTCTTTATTAAAATCGAAGGATTCGTATATATGAATAACCCCAGTTTTGGCTTCCGTAGAATCTGTAGCCGTAATGGTAACCTCCCAATCACTATAGTGACGAACAGAACCATCCAGCATTTTAGTATCAGCATTCACACCTGGTAATAAAACAACAGGGTCTGTGAGTAATTTAAAGTCATAACTTCCCCAAAAATGTTTGTCGTTTTTAATCATTTCATTTAGAGTTATAGTGTCCCCTTTAGCTCCAAACCCAGTTTCAAACGTAATAAAATCATCTGCATACATAGCATAATCAATATTTTCGTTTTGCCAACCTTTTATATTGGCTAAAACCGTAGCGGAGTTATTTTTAAAAGCCTCGTTTGCTACAGTCTCGTTTGTAGAGGTCTCAGCCTCATAAGTTTCTTTTACAGTATTGTCAGGTTCTGTTTTGCATCCTATTAATAAAATAGAAATACATAAAATGGAATAAAAATAGTTCATCATATAAAAAAATTAATTAGTTACATTTTAAAAATAAGTGATTTTGTGGTTGTTATTTATCATCTGCTGTTGAAGGATCTATAATAGTAGCAACTTTTGCTACAGAATTTGCTGGGAAACCGCCTTTCTTTGCGTGTTCTCTAACTAACTCTTCATTAGAAGCCATATACACACAATAAATTTTATCTCCGGTAACATAGCTATGTAGCCACTCAATATCAGATCCCATTTCTTCCAAGACTCCACAGGAAACTTGTGAAATCCCTTTTAAGTCATCTGCAGATAAATCCCCAGCTCCAGGAATTTCTCTTTCAATAACATACATGTTCTTGTTTGCGTCTGCTGCATTAGTTCTAATAATGTCTGCTGCAGAAGTGTCTTTATGAACACAATTAATAGCGGTTAGTACAAAGGTTAATAGCAATAAAGCTTTTAGTGTTTTCATGATTCTTATAAGTTTATTTATGATTTATACAAAATGGTATGCTCAATGGTTTTTATAAAAGAAACGAAACTAAATACCAAGAAATGGTAGTTTGGAATTAATGATAGAGTTTGGAAGGATTAAATATACAATAAAATATTAAATTACTTTTATTAATGAAATCATTATTAGTGTGTTACAATGTAAATGTGTGATGGAATGACTAAATTACTTCCCTATTAATTTTCTTATAACAGATCAATTATTATAATAATCGAAAATGTTTCTTGAAAATTTAGGTCATACAACGATTTATATATATAAGTTTAAATAATTTTCATATCTTGTTAGTAATTAACATATTAAAGCCCTTTATTATGAAATTATTTATGACGCTTCTGTTATTAATGAGCTTTACTTTAATACTACCACTTAGAGCTCAATCGGAATCCACTATTGAGAATCAAGCCCTAGATAAATTGCAGTTTTTTCCTAACCCAGTAGGAGATATACTTTATTTAAAATCTAGGACACCTTTAGAAAAGGTGAGTATTTATAATATTTTAGGTCAATTAATTTTTAAAAAGGATATGGATGTAATGAATACTCAGTTGGATATTTCTCATTTTGCTTCAGGACAGTATTTAATTAAAGCAACAGTAAATGGAAAAACAGATATTTATAAATTTATTAAACAATAAATTAAAAATCCCTTTTGGAGTCTTCCAAAAGGGATTTTTTTAATAAAACAAAACAATATTTTAGTGTCCACTGAGTTCCTTACTATATACCCAGATTTCATCCCAGCTATTAGAAAAAGTGTCGTCTAAGCCTTTGATAAAGCTTTCCCAGGAATCATCTCCATGTACTTTTAAAAAGGCCTCTTTAAAGTCACCATCTTCATCAAACTCTGTCCAATTTTTAAAGAAACTTACCCAAGCAATATGACGACCTATATCATAGCCTTGTCTTAATTGATTGTCGTAAAGACCCCAAGGATTTTCACCTTCCATGGCTTTTACAGCATCACTCATTTGTTTAAGAAGAGAAGGTATGGTATAGCCATGATTCTTAGCTACTTCATAATATCTTAAATATAAAATAGGATATTTTGAATTGTCACCATCTAACATACTAACATTAGATAAATCATCCATTTGTTTCCAATATTCGATGGAACCCAATTTTTTAACATAAGGCATTACATTGTCTCTCCAATCTTCATCATGTCCTTCTTCAGCTGGACGGGAGTCTAAATCTGAAAAAGTGATTGGTCCCATTTCCCATACTATTTTTCCAGAATGAGGGCCAGAGGTGATATTAAAAACTGTTGCTTCATGTTTTGAACCTTTTGCGTGATACTTTGTATTGTGAGCACGCATGTTTTCAGATAAAACCTTGAGGTTTTTATTATCAGGGGTTAGCATAATACTTTCCCACATTTTGTAAGAATCATCATCCTGGGCATTACTTATCGCAATTGTTCCAATAAATAATAACGCTGTTAACAGTAAACAGTTCATTTTTTTAATCATAATAATAAATTTTGGTTAGTAAAATTCTGTCATACAAGTATTGTATAACGTATAGGTTTAAAATAAAATGAGGTAAACCAAGAAGTCAGAAGATTTGACTACATAATAGAAATTGGAAGCTAATAAATATACAATAAAATATTTAATTGCTTTCATTAACACATTTAATATAAGTTGATTATGTGTTGTTTGTGAGAAATAATCTCAAAAAACAATAGTAAACATATAATCAAAATACACTTATATTTTTTTTATTTTGTTAGTTTATTATGATAATTATCATTTTTATTATAACGTTTGAGAACTAAATTTGAGTTCAGTTATTAGAGAATTTAGTTTACGTACAATTATAAATATATCATTATGAAAGATTTAAGGTTTTTAGGTTTCTTGGTAATTTTAGCATCAAGTTTATTATTCATTCAATGTACACATGATCCATACATTCCTGCAGATGGTATAGATGGGGCTGATGGGACTAATGGAACAGATGGTACGGATGGAGAAGATGGAATAGAAGGGACAGCTTCATGTGTGGGCTGCCATTCTAATAGCCATAGAGATTCTATAACAGCATCCTATTCTATGTCTTTGCATAGTATTCAAACGACAATGTTTAACGGTCAAACTTTAGCCGAATATACAAATAGAACATATTGTGCTCAATGTCATACAAATCAAGGCTATGTAGAGTTTATGGAAACTGGTGCTATTCAAGATGTAGCAGCTTTACCAACAGCCATTTCTTGTACTTCATGCCATAGTAATCATAAGACTTTAGACTTTGAAAATGATGGTCCCGATTATGCATTAAGAGACGTAGAACCACTTCAATTAATAGTAGATGAGGCATACCATATAGATTATGGCAATACCAGTAATTCTTGTATAAGTTGTCACCAACCAAGAAGTTCAGGTCCTATAGATGATGGTAATGGAACATTTAAACTAACAAGTTCACATTGGGGGCCACATCATGGACCACAATCAACTATGTTAGAGGGGATTCAAGGAGCTCAAATACAGGGAAGTAAGACTTATCCAGTAATTGCTTCGGCAACACATAGAGCAAACTCCTCTTGTGTAAATTGCCATATGGGAGAAACTACAAACGGATTAGATGGAAGCCATACTATGTGGCCTACTAATAATGCTTGTGTCACATGTCATTCCACTGGAGTACCTAGTGAAGTTCAAGGTTTAGCATCAGACAT
>JQIA01000653.1_pt1 | contig 18088 bp, 19 predicted proteins | sample 811431 | NCBI WGS metagenome assembly JQIA01 (sample SAMN02998118, study PRJNA258478) | marine sediment metagenome | biome: marine; feature: seafloor; material: sediment; isolation source: oil-polluted sediment collected from 3 locations (0.5 km, 0.7 km and 0.9 km)... | place: USA: Gulf of Mexico ...
ATACAAAGTATAAGGTATTTTCAAAAACCAAATGACCCATCACGCAGTTCTTACTTTTTTGATTACAAGAGCATTGTTGTGCAACATAATAAAGATGCCCGCGAAATACAACGCCGCAAACAACAAGGCGAACCAAAGATCATTCAGACTAACGATGGTGTCAATTTACACATAAATCATGATTCTTTTAAAGCCGCGGAATATCTTTTTAGTAAAGATGTAAATTCATATAAAGTGATTGGGCATTGCTCCAATATCTCATCATATGACATTTTTCCGTATGATATGAATATACTTGTTCAAGGCTCTCGGTCCAAAGTTACAGAAAACAAAATTGATAAATATCACGAATATTGCAGTAGCGAATAAGCTACCTTTCTAACATTATTAAAAAGGAAATAAATTATGACATGTTTTGTACCTCGCCCTATTGGTCCCGATACATGGAACGATCTATTAGATACGGATTATTCGGATGTATAGGTGTCATACTACAGCAGGTTGAGGGTAGGCTTAGCCTGCTTTAAGGGGGGGGGGGCTCTACTTTGGAGTTGCGGCGTTCTGGTTTTTATCATGAGTGCTTTTGACATTGATCCTGGTACGTGTGTGCCACGTATCATGACGATGACCGGTTTCAAACTTTGGACATGGAACAGCCGTATCTTCCCCGATGCCCTAGGTACGCTCAACATCAGACCCCACTTTATGCGCCAACGACATTTCGGCAACCTCTCGCGGTGCATTCGCCATCTCGGACGCCCAATCGCGGAATGTCGAGCGGAAACCATGAACCGTAACGCCCTCCACCCCCATGCGGCGCAACAACATCAACATAGCCATATTGGACAACGGCTTGTGGCGCTTTTAGCCTTCAAACACATAGAGGGAGTTAAATGCCTCAAGTGGTTGCAATAGTTTCACCATTTCGATTGTTAAAGGCACCCTATGTTCGGTATCTGTCTTCATCCCTTCGGCCGGGACTGTCTATTATATATTCAGATATGGCAGGTAGATCAGTTATTTCCAACTTTAATGTGGTTCTTCTTTACAGGCCTAACTTTGGTCTTTCGCGTTTTCACAATCAACGAAAATGATAATTATTTTGTTTCTGTATTTAGAGACTCATGGAAGATAGCGATAATATTTGAGTTTATTGTTGTCTTGTCCGCATTTTCTCTACTTACAGAATTAATCCTTCAACCAGCAATTTTTATTTGGGGAATGATGGTTGTTATAGCTTCCGAAGAAGTTCGATATAAGAAAGTTACTGTGCTTCTTGAGTGGTTGATGGTCTTATTTATAGTAATTTCATTATGGCATTCTCTCTCAAATATTTGGGCAAAGCCAGAGAGCTTCCTAAGTTCATCCACGGCTAGAAACTTTATATTGCCATCACTCTTAGCTATCGGGTCAATTCCATTTACCTATATGGCCTTCTGCTACTCTAAGGTTGAAAGCGCAAATATTCAGTTACGCTTTCAACATTTTAAGAATGATGAACTCAAAACCTATGCAAAACGCAGAGTATTTTTAATTTTCTTTTTTCGCCCGTGGCTTTTGAAACGTGCAATGCGTCAACTTCATTTATTGCCAGTTAATAACCGAGCATATGTGAATCAGATCATCAAAGATATTCTAGAGTATAATAGGCAAGAAAAGAACCCAAGCCAAATTGAGCCTTCGCGTGGCTGGAGTCCACATACTGCGGTCAATATGCTTGTAGAACATGGTTTAAAAACAAAAGACTATCACGAAATTGCAGACGAACAAGAATGGTGGGCATGTTCTGATCCTATAAATCTAACGGACGACTTTATTGCAAGTACCGTCTCATTTTATATCAGTGGGGACAGGGAAGTCGTTAAATCATTAAAGTTATCAGGTCATTTTGATGATGAAACGAACACTGAATATGCAATGGAATTATTTGGACAAATTGCTATCTCACTGTTTCATAAATCTTTCAGACTCTTTGATGTCGATGATTGCACCATTGTTGTTTCGAAGGTGGATTTTTCAACTGAGTTACATGGGGCTCATGTTAATTGGAAGTATGATCGTTGGCCATCTGATAAAGGTTTTGGTGTTGCCCTCACGATATCTCGACCATGATTTAATGCCCGTGTTTACAGAGGGCTTTCCAATTTGTGGTACAGCTCGTTTATGACTTCGCTGTAAAACTCACCTTCACCAGATAAACCTGCGTATTGTTATTAATTGCAGGTGGAAAACTATCCATCATTTCACTTGGATTCACCACGAATACAAACTGATGAATGCCTAAATCTTCTTGCTCAGACAGTTTTACAGGCTGGTTTTGTGGTGTTCTGGGTAGGAGTTGCACGCCTTTGGTGATACGTGTCGCCAAACTCACCCCGTCTTGCCCCAGTGGAACTGGATACCACTCGCCTTGATACCCTTGAAACGCAATGACTATACCATCAACATCACTGTTCAGTTCAAAACAAAAACTCTGCCCCATCTTCATATGATGATCGATATCATCATCTGCAACGACACGCTTTATCAAGCTGTTGCCTTTTGGCAGAGATATAAGCGTTAGCTTGCCTCAGATAGCATGTGCCTTCAGAAACGCTTCCCAATCGCGGGTGTCGGGAGTGGGGAAGAGCTTGGGTGCAATCGTATGCGCTGTTTTATTGTGATATTTTATGATCCAAACATGAATGAGTTTGGCCTTCGGTTTCGCAATCTTACCCTGCCTGAAATTAGCCAAGTAATCTGCGCCCGTTAATAGCTTATACCCAAAAGCCTCTTCCATCATGGTTTCAACGGTTGCGCCTGTCAGTTCGGAGATTGACCTCAAGACGCGGTACAAAGTTGCGCGGTCTTCTTTTGTGGCCTTAAGCCAATCAATTTCTTCAAAAAAATGCATCTTGGTAATACCTGCTAAGAACCGCCCAGTACCTAGGGACATGCCGGTTTTTACACTCTAACTTGTCGGTATCGACAAGTGCAAAGAGAAAATATCGCTTTGGGAAATAGGGTTTATATCCTATAGTGTTCCACTTATGTTCTCTCATAGTGAGAGGCACAAAAAGGAGACCAAAGACACGATAATTGAAAGGCAAGACAACATATGACCCAAAAACCGACAGACCCGCAATCCCATCCCCCGTCCCTGTCGATTGATTGGGAACTCTATGGCTCAATGCTTGAAGACAGTGATTTAAGCGATGCGCAAAAGAAAGAATTCATCCAGACCTTATGGTCTATTGTTGTCAGTTTCGTTGATCTTGGCTTTGGCTTGCATCCTTTACAGCAAGTTTGTGGAGAAGACATTTCTTTGGATGAATTATCCACCGAAGATATGTTAGGCTTATCAGGTAAACCACTCAAATCAGAATTCAATAAAACACCTGCCCCTCGTCAAGACGGGCAACGGAAAGGGAGTCTTTAAATGCCAACAGAAGAACAACAAGCTGTCGTTTATTGTCGTGTGTCGAGCGCGGCGCAATTGAAGAAAGGCGATGGTTTAGCCTCACAAGAATCCCGTTGCCGTTAATATGCCCATTATAAGGGTTATAAAGTTCTGGAAGTCTTCCATGACAGTAAATCGGGCGGTGACGCGGATCGCGTTGCTATGTCTGCTTTGATAGATTTCTTATCTACTCAAGAACAAACCTGTGTGGTTATCATTGATGACATTAGCCGCTTTGCGCGTGATATCGTTGGGCATTGGCATTTGCGGGCAATGCTTGCAGAGGCTGGTGGTAAGCTAGAAAGCCCATCTATTGAGTTTAGGGATGATTCAGATTCTATTTTGGTTGAAAATCTGCTTGCCTCTGTGTCCCAACATCAACGACAAAAGAATGGAGAGCAAACCAAGAACCGTATGCGGGGACGCGCCTTAAACGGTTATTCTGTGTTCCGTCCGCCCACGAGTTATAAATATGAACATATGACAGGACGTGGCAAACTGCTCATCCGTGATGAACCGATAGCCTCGATTATACAGGAAGCCTTGGAAGGCTTTGCTTCGGGTCATTTTGAAACCCAAGCTGAGGTCAAACGCTACTTGGAAGGCCAAGAGGCTTTTCCAAAGGACAAGGACAATGGCACCATTCGTTATGAAACCGTAATCCGCCTCATGCGCCGTGTTATTTACGCGGGCTATATAGAAGTCCCTGATTGGGATATATCCTTGCGCAAAGGCCATCATGCACCCATCATTAGCTTAGAAACTTATGAAGCCGTACAAAAACGGATCAAGGAAGGCGCACGCGCTCCTGCCCGTAAAGATATCAGTGCAGGTTTTCCCTTACGCGGGTTTGTCTGTTGTGATGATTGCACCACGCCATTGACTGCCTGTTGGTCAACCAGCAAATCAGGTGTGAAGCATCCATATTACTTATATCATGCCAAAGGATGCCCAAGTTACCGCAAATCTATCCGCCGCGATGTGTTGGAAGGGGAGTTTGCGCAAGTGGTACAGGATTTAACGCCAACTGAGAGCATGTTTACCCTGACAAAGTCCATGTTCAAAAGCGCATGGACACAGCGTCAGGGGCAGACTGAGGCAAATCAACGTTTGATACGCACCGAATACAAGACAATCGAGAAACAAATCGAAGGTCTGTTGGATCGGATTGTAGACTCAACAAGCACAACCATCATCACCGCTTATGAAAAACGGATTAATGACATGGAACGCAAAAAGCTCATGCTAGATGAAAAACTGCAAAAACAGGGCAAAACACCTCATGACTTTAATGAAATGTTCGAACACGCCCTCGCATTCCTCGCAAACCCTTGTAAACTATGGGAAAGTGGCAATCTCTTGATGCAAAGATCATGCTCAGGCTAGCCTTTGAAGAGAGAATTTCTTATTCGCGAAACGCGGGACTTCGAACACCAAAAACCACCTTACCATTCAAGATGTTAACACAGATCAAAGAGGTGGGGTGTAAAATGGCGGACAGACAGTAAACCAAACTAACATCCACAGACGTCCGTTATTGATAATTAATACATTATTTACAAACAGTTGATTAAATCCATAGTCCAGTATCATTTATTGACATCTCATACTATCTTACTAACTATGTGGGATAGAATGTGGGGTATGAATTTAAAATGTCGAAACGAAGTGGCTTGCACCCAACCAATGACTTAAGTGCCCTTAAGGTTAAGAATTTGAAAAAGGCAGGGCGTTATGCTGATGGCAATGGGCTTTATCTTGTGGTGGGCGAAACTGGAGCGAAACGATGGCTCCTTCGCATCATGGTTCAAGGTCGGAGGCGAGACATGGGGCTTGGCAGTGCATCATTGATTCCACTTGCTCGAGCTCGAGAACTGGCAGTCCGATTTCGAAGAGTTGCACGTGAGGGAGGCGATCCACTAGAAGAACGTCGTAAAAATCGAACATCTATCCCAACATTCGCTGATGCAGCACGGCATCTGCACTCAGAGACAAAATCGACATGGAAGAATGTAAAACATGCGCAGCAGTGGATCAACACGCTTGAAGCTTACGCTTTTCCTCACATAGGGAAAATGCAAGTTGACCAAGTGAAATCAGCCGATATCCTTCGCGTTTTATCTCCCATTTGGCTGACTAAGGCGGAAACAGCGCGGAGAGTTAGGCAACGAATGAATGCAGTATTTGATTGGGCGAAGACAGCGGGCTTCCGCTCCGAAGAAAATCCCGTTGGCGGTATAGAGCGCGGGCTTCCTCGTCAAAATAACAAACCTAAACACCATGCTGCCATGCCTTATGCAGAAGTTTCAACATTCATGCGGCAGCTTCAAAGTGACAGCACAAGGGGCTTGATCGCTCGCCGTGCGTTTGAACTGCTCGTTTTAACGGCTTCCCGCACCTCCGAAGTATTGGGTGCCCAATGGTCTGAAATTGACTTTGAATCACTAGTTTGGTCTATACCACCCAATCGAATGAAAGCAGGTCTGGAACATCGAATTCCACTATCACCACGCGCTCTGAAAATTCTTATTGAGTTACGAGAATTGGGGTTGGACGGTACTCTTATCTTTCCTGGCTCCCGCCTAGATAAACCAATGTCAAACATGGTGTTCACCACATCACTCAGAAGAATGGAACTGCCATATACAACCCATGGGTTTCGTTCGTCTTTTCGTGATTGGGTGGCTGAAACAACAGAATTTCCAAACGAACTGGCAGAGATGGCACTCGCACATACAATTGGAAACAAAGTAGAAGCAGCGTACCGACGAGGAGATATGCTAGATCGGCGGCGCAAATTGATGGATGAATGGGACAAATATCTGAAGCAGCATCAGCAGGGAAAAATAGAATGAAAACAGACGATAAACTGAAGACTTTCAGCCAATTGTTAAATCAACCAAGCGATTACCGAGATGACAGTGAACAAGCGCTGAATTTGGCCATTGAAAAAATGGGTGGAGAAGCCAGCTCAATTGAAACTCCTTCCCCCATATACGCCAAAGCAATAGATGTGCTGTCGGGCATTCACAGTGAATATTTGGAAGGAATGTTTAATAAGGATACATTCCAGTATACTATAAGCAAAAAGGAAATTGAACATACCGTTGATGCGGCCAACAAAGCAGTAGAAGCTCTTGAGAAAATTCCAGATAAAATGTTGAAAGTATTCAGAGGTCTAAATATAGGTTGCAGATCAAACGATATAATTCCATATCCGCGCGATATTATTGAGCAATTGGAAGCAATCATTATACAAATAAACCGAAAAGAACCAACTGCTTCCCAAGGTGCTAACGAAAATAAGCGCAGAAAACAACTGATAGAAGAGGTGTATCATTTTGTTGGTAAGTTTTTTTGGGTGAAAATCCCGAAACATGGGAAATTGGCAGAAGGAAAGGCTGGAAAGGAGTTTGTAAACCCTGCGCTTGAAAGTGTCTTTTTGATTGCGAATACCTTCGAAGAAGATATCGAACGAAAGAATATTAGTGGAACACTTAAGCTCATGACTTTAAAGAAGATACGTAAACCGCTTGGATTACAGAAAGAATAGGGGGAAAATAATTCCCCCTTATTTCGCGCGGCTTTGCTAGCTTAAATATATTTTACAAGTCAAATTAAAACCTCAACCAATTAAATAGGAGGTTTCAATGAGCCACACATCTAACAATCAACAAACATCTAGCGGGGCGATTACTGTACACTCACAATCAATCCCGCCACGATCAGAACGATTGATGCGCCTGAACAAGATTATAGGGGAAGATGGCCTGCTACCAATTAGTCGAGCTACTTTTTACGAACTTGTCAAACAGGGTATTTTACCAAAACCTATCAAACTCGCAACCCGCATCAGTTGTTGGCGCGAGGCTGACATCCTCGACTTCATCAACAACAGTGAATTGGGAGGATAAGCTTTGAAAAGTGTAAACAACCCCAAACATTGCAAATGTGGCAGTCTAGGCTGTATCCATTGCAGAGAGCTGACACAAACATCGTTCGCCTCGGAAACCGAAAGGTTTTTATGGAATGAGCCCGCCCCTGCCCTCCTAACTGCGGTGCCTCTTGATGGGCTCGTTCCAGTCGGGGGAATTATGGAGTTTGATTTAAAAGCCTTCGTAAGACGCCACAGGGTAAAGCTAGCACGGAGGCTGCCTCCCAATGTCACCTTTTTTGGAGCTGTGGACTTTTCACTTAACCTTAAGGGAAACATACCCTTGTATTGGTCTTTTCACTACCATGCCGTATTAAATAGGGAGTTGACCATTCGAGAGCTTAAGAAACTTAAGGTATCATATCCGATAAAAAGGAAGAGTGGGATCTACAAACCGGTTCAGGTTAAACCGATCAATGAAGATAGCCTCAATAAAACGGCTGCTTATGTATACAAGTCATTTTTTCAAAAGCGTTCCCAATATCTGGCAAAACCAAAATCTGGTCGTAATCCATATTTGAATAGCTGTGATTTACCCATGAACAAGCAAGAGAGAGAATCCCTTGATACATTCCTTAATCAATACAAAGTAACAGATTCTATAATCCTAATTGGGGTTAAAAAACTTAGGTCTAGCTGTGCAATGGACATCAGATTTAAGGCTACAAAGTAATGGTTATTCTTAAATATCAAATCTGGATCATTGTGTGTTCAACTCTTTGGTCAACAATCTAAATTTAGCTGTCTTATAGCCAACAATAGTATCCAAAGACGGCTTAGAAACACATATCTACCATTTTAAATTTGTAAACTGCAGCTGTTTAACTGGCTGCGTTTTGTACACATGTGCCACGTGACTAGGTACGGGGAAAACGGGGAGAATGGGGGGTTTTTAACAATATCAAACCGAAAGGAAATTTTATGAAACGAGATCGTAATGCTAAAACTGCATTTCAAATAAAGCGAGCAGTCATGTCTTCATGTGGTGAATGTTTTTGCCTAATTAAGAATGGCGACAGTTCCATCTGGATATCTGTGTCCGAATTGGTGTCATCACCAAGCAAAACATTCGCTTCCATCACTAATGCTGGTATAATCATAATAGCAAACCCAGAACAAACTAGGCTAAAACGAGAAATTCAAGACATCGAAGAATTCCACCCCGCATTAGTTGCAACACAGCCCGGGTGGGTTGCCGACAATGTTTATGTCCATCCAAACGGAGAGGTACTGTCACAAGGCCAAAGTACCGCCGAGGCCATCGTGACATTCACACCAAACACAACCTATTCATCTCGTGGGAAACAAGAAAAATGGAGTAAATCAATTGCGCCATTTATCCATGAGCAACCAATTCTATCTTTCCTGCTCGCGTATGGTTTTGCAGCACCGTTGATCAAGTTTGTGCGTCCCTCAATACAGAACCTTTCGCTTGAACTTGTCGGAAACCGTGAAGCTGGAAAGACAACCGCAGCAATTTTAGTGGGATCAATATTTGGTGGAGACGATGATAGCGATATAGGAATAGGGCGCAGTGCCAATATGACTAAACAGTCATTAAAGTCTCTACAAAGAATGACCAATTATAGTTTACTGTTCCTTGATGAAACAAACATAATGGACAAGAGCGTTACAGAAGGGTTAGGCATCTTTTTTGAACAAACATCTAGTGATGAGAGGGCAAGATATGGATCCTCGGAGCAAAAAAAACCCGTAAAAAATAGCCTTATCATGACAGGTAATGTTCCGCTAGAAGACTGCGCGTCAGTTCCTGACGAAATACTTGAGGCAGCTCGGTCACGCAATATCAGTATTCGTCTACCAGGTTCAATATTTAAGAAAACTCCGAACGGTTTCAAAAATAATGGTGACGCTCTTGGAGCAATGCGTACACTTGCCATGACCGAGTTTGGTACACCAATAAGAAAATTTATTGAACACATCCTTATCGAAAATGAGCGTGACCCAGAGGCGATTGCCAATAAGATTGCGAGAAAAATGGCGCGATTTGAAAAAACAGTTCCAAAACACGCTCGGAAATATAACCGATTGGTTCGGGCTTGTGCCCTAGTCTATGCGGCTGGTTCACTTGCGGCAGAATGGAACATTCTTCCAATCAAGAGAAAGTCTTTGATGAAATATTGTCTCTCGGTTTTGTCAAGCCAAAGCTTTCACAGTGATAGTAATGTCAAAAGGTTAATTAACTTAATCGATCAAAATAAAGAATTCATCATACAATGCTCGCATAATAGTAAAAATATCGAACGCCAAATGGATAAACAAACTTTGGGCTTTTGCGTTCAACGTCCTGATCAAGACGATCATTTTTACTTTATTCAGGGCGCTCTGAAAAGGTTCCTTGGCCCTGATGCCACAACAGTCTTGAAAGCTTTGCGTGACCAGGGAGTCTTGATTGGAGAGAATGGTAAAAATAAGAAACTATGTTCCCACGCTCCTAGGCATCTGGGTTTTAAGAAAAGAGTCTATAAGGTAGTTTTAACAAGAAATCAGTTGGCAGGAAATTAGGCATGGCACGCGCGAAAATACCAGTTAGCTATCCATCGTAATATTACCAAATTACGTTCCGACAACAGCGCCATATAGGTATGATATATTTCAAGGGCTTAGCGGTAATTCGCCAAGCCCTTTTTCTTTTGTAGAATCTACATATTGGCCGTTTGACCGTCAAAGGCGTGAAACAAACCTGCTGCAAACATTCATAGTGACCTGAGCCCCAAGTTCCCTCCAGCGTTATTAGAGTATCCGTCTTGATCAAGCCCTATTTTGCGTCCATTTCCTATCATTCTTGATCAATGTGTTTGCAAGCTCAATCAATTTTCGCATACACTTGATCTATCCACCTGCAAAACATCACATGCCCGACGCTGACTGACGCCGTGTGCTTCACAAAGATGCGCCACGGACTGTCGTTTCCCATCAGGCGTTACCACTTTTTTGAGTTCACATCCCGGAGCATTGCATTATCCAACATTTGCTCGGCCAACAACTTCTTCAGTTTGGCATTCTCATCTTCCAACGCCTTGAGTTTGCGTGCATCGGATGGCTCCATTCCGCCGTACTTCGCCTTGTATTTATAAAACGTCGCCTGACTTATTCCATGCCGTCTGCAAACGTCTGCTGTCCGTTCGCCAGCCTCCTGTTCCTTAAGCATTGAAATGATCTGTGCTTCTGTGAATCGTTTCTTCATTTATCCGTCCTTTAGTTGGGCGGACTCTACATCATTTTGGAGGAGTTTTAGGGGCTCAGGTCAATAGCGATAGACACTCGATATCTGGCTTTTTAAGTCCAATAATTTACCTAACATATTGATATTATACAATTATTTGACATTTATCTTTATTTGACGTATAGTTATGCCAAGCGACGTGACTGCGAAATGCAAATAGCACGCGCTAAAACTCAACTTAGGATGGTATTATGATGAGGCAACCAGCGAAAGTGTTGGAGACAGAAGACGTGAGTCGTGTGCTTGCGCATATTGGCCAACAAAGAAACGTAGTGCGGAATCAAGTGATGGTTTTGCTTAGCTTTAAGGCGGGGCTGCGCGCTTGCGAAATTGCGGGCCTTGAATGGCAAATGATTTTGTTGAGTAATGGCAAAGTTGCCAAGTCGATAGCCATAGCAAAATCGATAGCTAAGAAGGGATCTGGGCGAACTATTCCTCTAAACGCGACGCTTAGGCAAAAAATTTGCAAACTACACGGCGAAATGGGCAAGCCAATTACTGGGCCCATAATTTTGTCAGAACGTGGAAAGCACATGTCAGCCAGATCCGTGGTGAATTGGTTTCGCGCTACCTATGCTGAACTTGGGCTTGAGGGCTGCTCATCCCATTCAGGACGGCGTACATTCATTACCAAAGCCGCCAGAGCCTTATCACAAACTGGCGGCTCACTACGCGATATACAGGAGCTTGCTGGTCATCGCGCCCTCACAACCACCGAGCGTTACATTCAAGGGGATCGGATGGTTCAACGTCAATTGGTCGGTTTGATCTGAAGCTTATTTCCATGTTCAATCTTTTGTATGGCTGAAGCATAAGTCACATCAGCGAAACGCCAAATTCAGCAAATTTTTACGCTTCAGTTAAAATCAAGCAACTTAAGGTTCACGAAGATTCACATGGGAAATGTCTGTATAATCAACATTTGAACAGAGGTTCCAAAATTCAAAGGAAAACGGTATGGCTAGAGAAGAATTACGTGCAATCGGCGGAGCGTTTGATGAACTTCATCGCGTTTTTCATGCTTGGTGCGATCTACAATCCAAGTATTCAGCGATTATAAATGAACCCGCATACGACAACTCAGAGGTCGCAAACACATCCCTCCTCATAGCAGCTGCAAACAGTCTTTATGGCTGGACTGGAATATCTGGATTGCGGGTTGAAGGGCTGTCGGAAGGTGCATCTCCATTGGGAGAAAGTGATACGCCTCAAGGGAGCGGCTTGCTTGATGCATACTTGGCAACCCATAATTCTGGTTATTTGCTTGAATTAAAACAAGCATGGATGGTTCCAACAAAGGCTAACGGAAGCAGTTTTAAATACGATGGAGCCGACCCTCTAGGTATGGCAAGGAAACAACTGCAGCAACTTGATCATCATGAGAGCTTTTCGCGAGATGAGGAATTCATGTCGTACTATGGCGCGTTTCTAGTGCCATCCTACGACCAGAAGAAAGACTCAATGAAACGAAAGGAGGCTTTCGCTGCAATGGTGGAATTTTGTAGAGAACATTTTGAAGCATATGCCGTTTTTGCGCCCAATCTGAAGAACGATGCTCTGACACGATCCAATAAACGCGTTTATCGTCCTCTTGTTGCTATCGGGCTTCGGATGCATGACTTTAGAAAGAAAGGCGAGACTGTCTGATGTGGTATATTTGAATTCAAGATATAAGAACGTAAGCTCTTTGCTATCATGTCTAATGTAAGCAATCCAGATTACGCCCTTAGAACGGTTCTATAACTTCAGGCCCATCGTCTTTCATCCCAAACGAATTGACCGCATGGTGATTAAACCCATTTGACCAACCATAGTCACTATCGGCACACACCAGCCAGCTTTCAATCTGATCCGCAGGTAAAACAACAGGCATACGGTGGTGCAACTCTGCAATCTGTGGTGCCGCCTGTTGGGTCATTATCGTAGCTGTTTGCGTACCATCCCTAAGCGTTGAATAAAGCCCCGCGAAGAAAAACACAGGCGCATTCTGTTCAACTGATATGTAGTGTGGTTGCTTGCTGCCCTTTGGCCCTGTCCACTCGTAATACCCAGTCGCAGGGATGATGCAGCGGTTGTGTTGCCACGCAGTTCGAAACGTTGGCTTCTCATGGGCCGTATCAATCTTGGCGTTGAAGGTTGTTGCCTTCCAATCTTTGGCATCGCCCTTATGCCAGTGAGGGACAAACCACCAACGAGCGGGTGATGCTGTTATTTCCCCGTCACGCATATAAGCTATAGCAATGTCTTGGGTGGGTTTAATGTTGAATGACACAGGAAGGTCAGGCGGTTCAATATCGCCAAACATTTCAAAGTAACTAGGCCAGTCCAGTTTCGCTTGGGCAAATCTTCCACACATGTAAGCAATCTCGCGGGTTCATAAAAATTGTCAACAACTACCATCATACAAAGACCCGCTTTGAGTCCATAATTACTAATGTTACAGTTGCAATATTCGGTAACTAAGGGCGGAAAGCGGAAGTTCGCTGCAGTTGCGAAGTTGATCTACCAATTTCTTTGAAGCGGGCATTCAAATTGAGCTTGGTTGATAATATTCCAACACCACCACAATGCATACTTTGTGCTAAGGCTAGTAGTCAGTGGCGTTTTGCGAAACTGGGGCTCACCAGGCGCATTTCTAGCATCTTCGTACTGGTAGAGTAGCACAACGAAATGAACCACCGGTGCTGGGCACGAGGTCGAACTGAACCTCAATCACCTGATACCCTCGTTTTCTCAGTTCTTCATTCACTCTCGCACATTCAGGCGCGGCTCTTGCTATGAGCGTATCTGGCCTAATAGAAAAAATGTTTGTGGCTAAAGCATCTGCTTCAGGCCGCTCGACTGGGATGAGTGAATATTTATCGGAAATTTCTGCTGGGATGGCTTCAAGACCATCTGGATAAATCAACGCATGGCCAAGCCCGAGCGGTTGAAATGTACAATCAAGATGAAGAACATCCTCACCATCTGCAAGTGATCTGCAGGGCATAGGGACAATTTGATATTTATCACCAAAGTTGGTTTTTAAAAACTCCACTCCGGCAGAATTGCTTCGCTGACCTACTCCAACAAAAATGCGTTCCTGATCAATTATGACATCGCCACCTTCGATAAATACATCTTTAGGGGCATTTATAATATTTCCCTGCCAAGATTCAAATAAGTAAGAAATCCCTTCAATTTCTTCTGATCGGCTGCGAGCGTACATTGAAGAAATTACCAGAACATCGCCAATAACAAATCCAATGTCGCGCGGGCATGTTTGATCTTGAACTGTATCAGGCGCTAATTCCGGTTCGTATACATGGACACCATTTTCTTTTAATGCCCGTTTGAAATTGTTAAATTCGGGGATAAGAGATTTTTCAGTTGGAAATGCACCGGCGTCGAATGTGGTTCTTTGGGTTTCGTTAACAACTTCAACCAGAGCGGCATTTCGATGATATCCTTGTGCAGTCCCGACAACCACATGGGTTAATCGATCATACTCATTTACGATATTCAGTGTAATTTTTTTCATCAGCGATAACCTTTCTATTCTTTGCAAAAGTTGTTCAAGTTTATTCAACCAATCACATAAATAATGAGTCCAAATGTTCAACTCTGCCCATCCATACTTAGCAAAGCTGAATAGGCATCAATCCGGCGATCCCGAAACATGCCCCAATCTGCGCGCACCTTTCGGTTTTCTTCCAGATCAACTGTCGCAGTTATAAATCCTTCTTTGTCTTCTGCTTTAGCGATGATAGCCCCTTTGTGATTGGTGATGAACGAACCGCCCCAGAAATGCGTTTTATGATGCGCACCCTGTTCGATACCCACCCGATTTGAAGCAACGACAGGGATGATGTTCGAAGCCGCATGACCACACATTGCCGTTTGCCAATGGTCATGGCAGTCACTGCCAATGGCTGTCGGGTAAAACAGAATTTCAGCACCTTTCAGGGCCATAATCCGTGCCGTTTCAGGAAACCATTGGTCCCAGCAGATCGCGCAGCCAATGCGCCCGAAAGCTGTGTCAAATACTGGAAACCCTTTATCCCCCGGAGAGAAAAAATATTTTTCATAGCAGCTGGGAGGGCCCAGTGGCATATGCATCTTTCGGTAAATACCGAGGTCCTTACCATCTGCGTCGATAATCAGGTTGGTGTTAAAATACACCTGTCCCGCGCACTCAAAGAAATTTGCAGGTATGACAATACCCAACTCCTTTGCCAAAGAGCGCATCCTGGAAAGAGCTTTGCTGTCTTCGGCCGTTTCGGCCAGATTGAATAGGTCTGGTGACCAGTTGAAATTAGCAAAGAACTGTGTCGAAAACATTTCCTGTGGCAAGACGATGTTTGCCCCAGCTTGCGCTGCTGCGCGTATTATGCTTTCTGCCGTGTCTAGGTTTTCTGCAACATTTTGACTGCAAGCATATTGGGTAGCTGCAAGGGTGACTTTCATCAAAAGGACCTTTCTATTTTTTGACACTCAGAATGGCGGACCTAAGGCGAGACGCGATTTCGGCTATTTCTTCAGGCGTGATGATAAGCGGCGGGGCAAGAGCGATCGTATCACCGACGACACGATAAAGCAGACCTGCCTCTAATGCAGCCTTAGCGACCCGTTGTCCATGCGCCCCGTCGGCCCCTGCGTCAGGCACCAAATCAATGGCACCAATCAATCCAACACTGCGCACCCTTGCAACACTGTCTAAATTCGCAAGATCGGTCAATGCCGCTTCAAGGGGGACAGCCAATGATTTCACTCGCGCGCATACATCCATTTCCTCGTATATCTTCAACGTCTCCAGAGCAACAGCCGCTGCGACTGGATGTCCGCCGTAAGTGATTCCGTGCCCGAAGGTTTGCTTTTGATGGGCATCATCAGCAATTGTTTGATATATTTCGTCACTGATCAACGTGCCTGATATCGGCGAGTAGGCACTGGAAAGTTGCTTGGCGATTGTCATCATATCTGGTTTCAAATCGTAAAGGTTTGAGCCGAACATTTCGCCTGTCCGCCCGAAACCCGTAATAATCTCGTCCGCTATCAGTAGGATATCGTGTCGTGCCAATACGTTCTGAATTTCTGCCCAATAACCGTCAGGCGGTAAAATTGCCCCACCGGAACCAATGACAGGTTCGCCAATGAAGGCGGCAATGGTTTCAGCGCCTTCACGCTGGATTTGTGCATCAAGCTGGCGCGCCAGTCTTTTCGAAAACGCAACTTGGTTTTCACCCGGCTCTGCGTCCAGATCGTAATTTGGGCGATCCGTACGAAGAACGAATGATCCAGGCATATCAAATCCATCATGGCAATAGCCCATACCTGTCAGACTTGCGCTTAAAACACCTGATCCATGATATCCAGAGACGCGCGAAATTATGCGTTTCTTATCAGATAGACCGCGTGCATTGTTGTAGAACCACGCCATTTTCACAGCCAAGTCCACAGCCTCAGATCCTGAGCAACTAAAGAACACATGTTTAAGGCTGTCAGGAACCAGTGCTATGACCTTTTCGGCCAGCTTTATCGTTGGTTCGACCCCACGGCCCATAAAACTATGATAATATGGAAGTTTATTCATTTGCTCGGTTGCTGCCTGTGCAAGACGTCGGTTACTGAAACCCAAAGATGCACACCAAAGGCCTGAGGCAGCGTCGATATAGGATTTTCCATCAGCATCAATTACGCAAATGCCATTCCCCTCAACCATGATAAGAGGAGGGGTTTTTTCAACATCACGAGGATCAGAGAAAGGAAAAATAAGACTCATATCCGAGCACCTTTTGATAGCTATTGAGTATATATAACGTTGGACAATAAGTTCCTCAAATGATATTATTTTGCCCATTGACCAACTTTTTGGAATGCATATGAAGCGTAAACTACCCCCGCTTAACGCGTTGCGGTTCTTCGAGGCTGCCGCGCGACACTCGAGCTTTACATTGGCAGCAGAAGAGCTGAACGTCACGCAAACGGCTGTCAGCAAGCAGGTTGCGCGGCTTGAGGCACATCTGGGTCAAAAGCTGTTTGTGCGTGCCCATCGGTCTTTGACATTGACAGAAGTTGGGGAAAACTGCGCTATGGACGTTGCTCATAGCCTTGATCATATTGAACGAAAACTGACCAATCTGGGCAAACCCAAGCCAAGCCGTGTTACTATTCTGACAGATGTGGATTTTGCCCGCCTTTGGCTTTTTCCAATTTTACCAGAACTTGGTAGGCGTTTCCCTAATATTCTGATTTCCCTTGAAACCAAGAATTACACACAACCCATCAAAGCCGATGAAGAATTTGACATTGCTATCTCATGGGGGCGCGGGAAATGGCATGACATTACATTCGAACCTCTGTTTACAAATGAAGTTTTCCCTGTTTGCGCACCAGGTTTCTTTGGCTCTGCCCAACCAGATATGTCACAGATTCCACCGGCAAGACTGATACATGATCGAAACTCTCATTGGTGGCGGGTTTTTCTAGATCGCGCGAACATCGATACGCTTGATGCCGAGATTGGGCATCAATATACGCAGACGAGCCTCTGTCTTGATGCGGCTGTCAGGGGAGATGGTATCGCCATTGGAGACGAGGTAACAACGCGAAAGTACCTAGAAGAAGGTACTCTTATTGCGCCATTCCCAGACCGTATCCCCACGCCAGATGCATATTACTTGTTGCTAAAAGCACAATTGCTCAGGGACGAAGACCCCGTCCAACAGTTACGCGGGTGGTTATTAGAGGAAGCCGCAAAGCATCGCTTGTGGTTCTCGAGCTTTTGGGCGAAATCACCAACCTAAAAATTGTTGTTCGAAAGCTGACATTCGTGTGTGTTCTGCGAACGGCATCTTTTTCCGCGCAGCAGTCTTTCGCTATCCAAATTTCTGCGCCTTGCACGAATGGCGGCTTTGAGGGAATCACACCGTAGTTATGAGAAGCGCGGCAAATGGCAGCTAGCTGTCATTCACACACCTGCCCAAAGTTTAATCATATTAGCAACTTCACTCACGGCCTCTTGGCGTAGTCCTTGATTTACAATTCGTACAGCCTTGAAAAAGCAGCGCACAGCATAGGCCCCTTTTCAACGTTCTTTCGAACATAGCTTTCGATATTAATAAGTAATGCCTTTAGTTCGGTTGAAGCAGATCAGGTTAAGATTATCTCCCGCGCTTGAATAATAAAAACAGTGTAAAAACCACACTGTAAGCCATCCCAGCAAATCCCACAATAAGCGCCAATAGCCCCAGTATTGATTGTGAGCCACTCAAACTCGCAAGCAATCCGGCGGCAAACTGGCTGATAAACCAATAAAGTACGTAATTCAGTGAGATACCTATATCGTTGGTTCTGCGACAAACGACAGAGCCTAGGGCAACGAACAGATAACTCTGAAATGCAAGAAACGCAAGAAAGCCAACCGCGCCAATGTTGAATTCTACGTCATGCTCTTTGAAGTAAAAAAGTAAACCGAACTGTGCGTAGC